>Ga0307510_10000269_pt1 | contig 47592 bp, 67 predicted proteins | sample 12_EM_MG_FD_207224 | JGI IMG/M metagenome (GOLD analysis project Ga0307510, IMG submission 207224) | Populus trichocarpa ectomycorrhiza microbial communities from riparian zone in the Pacific Northwest, United States - 12_EM | ecosystem: Host-associated > Plants > Roots > Unclassified | place... | reverse complement strand
CTATATAGCAAAATATAACCACCTTAGTTTAATTTTTTCTTATACAAATTGATAGAAAATATTTGCCTTTTGTTATCATATATGTTAACATTTTCTTAGCATCAAAAGGTAGTTTTCCATCCAGTGGCAGCACATTGATATAAGCAAAAAGCTCTGCCATGGACATGACACTGCGCTGGATGCCCAGTTGTGCGGTGATGTTATCCATCATTGGTTGATGGTCATCAGTCAACTGTCAACTATCATTGGTCATGTGTCAACCATCATTGATTGTCTGTCAACCATCATCAGTCATCTGTCGACTATTATCAGTCATGATGGCGACAAAAAACAAGACTCCAAAGGTAGCAAAGCAACTGAGTCATAAAAGCTACAACCCAAGGAGGTTTTATGTGCTGTCTTGTCATAGCTATGAGGGAAAAAGTGTCCACACCCATAGTGATTAGGGTGTACCATTCTTGGCAATCTGGAAGCCAATGAAGCTATCAATGAGAAGACAACAATAGGTGGCTGTGACCAGACCCATATATACTGCTGCAAACTACTACAGCAACCATCCAAACATTGATCAGAGAGTGGCCCAAGAATAAACCATGCCTGTACTTACCGGATAGCTAGTGTTGGCAGTTGCAGCTGTGACAGGTGTAGTTTCTGTGGCCTCCACTGGGGAGGTCATCAGCCATGCCACCTCCAAAGAAGTGAGGCATCCATAATACTCTACATCATAGGAAGGGTTCTGAGGGTGGGCAGCGGGCACTGCAACACTTACCTCTGCTGTCTGGCCCTGCGCGTTCTTGATCAATGTGGTCCAAGTGCAATGTGATAAGGCATATGCATATGGCATCAGTGATGCTGTGGCGAAAGCTGCCATGATGGTGCCAATGGCGAAGATGGAGGTCGCACTAGTGTCAGATGTGTCCAGGGAGCCAGAAGTGGATGTGGGATGGAATAGTATATCTGCCTTGAAGGGTTGGTGTGGGAGCCAGAAGCTCTATATGATGGTGTCAGCAAGTTAGCAGAGAACACCAGAGCCAAAAGAAAGAAAAAAGAAAGAAAGCAAGGGAACATACTACAGACTGCATCACTGCGTACCAGCAGTGGCTGAGAGGTCAATGATTATGGGGTGAGAGAGAGGAACATCCAACACTGGCAATGGATGGCATAGAAAAGCTTTGGCTGACACTGCACAGTCAAGCATTGACCATCTGCACTGGCCCAAGTGGACTGTCCACTGTCCACTGTCAAGTGCAGACTGTTGGACTGTCTGCATGCAGATTGTAGACTGTCAGGACTACAGTACTTAGATGGCATGACACTAGCCATAAAACCAGTGATAACGCTCATAGTTGATGCTGCCCAGCTAACTAGTCCTACATACCTACAGAACAGTAATTGTAACCATGCAATTCACTGTAATTAACTGCCATTAAAGTTCTTCCAAGTTATCACTCATCTTTACCAAAGTGGTTCAGAAGCCAGTTGTTGAGGTTGCTGGTGGGGTTAAACTCAGCCTGAGGGTTTGTTGAGGGTTTGGTGTCCCCTTTTGCAAGTGGGATATATTGTGCTGTAGACCTGTAAAGATGGTTGAGCATCAGATAGACCCTGAAGGGTACAATAAAAACACACAATTGCTCTGTTGAAGTAGGTTTCATGTTGAATGCCGGTTTGACATCGAGTAGGCTATGATCGAGGCTATTCAGAGACTTCAACCAGTTGGGATTGTAGCAGTTTTCAGGCAGTCCTTTGATGGCTTTGCCAGGTTTTGAGCAAGTAGAGTGAACACAAAGGTGCCTACTGTTGCCTACAGGTGCCACAAAGCACCCCCTCCATTTCTCGCCACAGGCCAAGAGGTCTATCATGCAAAGCCATATAATGAATTCATCTGAGCACCATTCTTCTTTTACAATCGCATAACAGCTCCATCCAAGATTGGAACCATTCTCATGGTTGCTCTCATTGTCACTGAGGGCTGTATGCATAATTATAGACAGGGGCTTGACAAATCGTTTAATGCCATGGAAAGCCAAAGCATTTAGTTGACTTCAAAACCACTGGTACTAACAGCAATTTGGTCAAATGTGTCAGTATGATTACATGTACAAAAGGGGGTTGACCTTACAGTTTTTTTGCATTCCTCAATCCTCTGGCACCTTTGGAACTTATCATCGGCCATTCCTCTGCCAGAAGCAGCAGTTCTAGACTTTCTTTCATGCTCAACTTGCAACAATGTTAAATGTTCCATGAAGAACCAGGACACCTCCTTCACTTCGTTGATGAGAAGGCCTTTCTGTACATAGTTATTCATAAAAACCTTGACCAAGCAGATATTCCACAGGCTTCTTTCTGGATGGTTTTCTGAGAAATCAGGTTGGAATCGATCCATGGAGGGCCCATCCTTGACTTTCTCAGTCTGTTTGAAATGGAGAACAGCTACTTCAGGTGTGGGCTCAACCTCAGTGCCATGGGTTCTTCCCATCATTGTCCTTGCATGTTTACAAACTTCATCCTACAGTGATGTTTAAGCAACAAGGTCTATTTGTTGAGATATGACTTATGCAGCGACAGAGTTCATTAGGATCCTTATGTTTGGGGGGCTTAGCACATGCCCTAAACCTTCTTATCTTTACCCCAGACATGTTCTCATTGTTCTTATCCTCTGGGTCCTGGACAGTAGATGATGGTGCTGTCTCCCCAGTCGCTCCAGGGTGACCATGCATGGTGTCCTCTGATCCAGGGATGGTAGATGATGGCACTGTCTCTCCAGTCATTCCAGGGTGGCCATGCATGATGTAGTTGGCCATCGAGTTTGTTAGCCTTGTATTCCTATCAACTGCAGCAGAAATTCTGGTCAAAAGATTGAAGCAGTGTCTTATCAAAAGTGAATGGTCTTGATCTGCTGTATTTGTGCTAAGGCTGCCATCTACATTGTTGCCAGGAGGCTGGAAGATATTACTATATGCTTGATTTTTAGGCAAAGGCAACATACCTCTTGGCCCAAGTCACTTGATGTCCCACCATCCATTGCTACATTGGTATCCTCCATGGGACGCTGTCCTTCCAATGCTGCTGGGTTATGCTCTGAGATCTACAGAAGTCCATCAGTATCAAGTCCATCTGCAGAGCAGAGAGAATAGACTGGCCTCCGTGTTGCGTGATCCCCTCCTATTGCTTGCAGAGTTGCCTCTGGTGAGACCATTGCTTGTGCTTGTGCCTCTGCTGCACCTGTCACTTATGGAAGTGCGATTACCATTGCTTGTGCTTGCACCTCCACTGCAATATCCATCTGAGTTGCTTCTGGTTCTGGTTCTGTCTCCTGTCCAGGTTGTCCTCCCCTTTGCTGTAATCTAGTCTGAGCAGCAATCAAATGGTCATGTGATGAAGCAACTCTCTGAAACTGAGACATTGTTAAGTACTAGCTTGGGAAAAAGGGGTCACTACACTCACTTTGTAGCCATTGGATGTCACTTGATCCTGGCATGGATGACTTGCCTTATGCTCCTTGTCAGCTCTCTCCTTATCCCGCTGTTGCTGTTGCTGTCACAAACCCATGTTGTAGTCACAATTAACTGCCTCTTGCACCTGTAGTTGCTGTAAGGCAGAACTCTGTGAATTTGGTCAACATGTGGTAACTGGTAACTGGTATACATTAAATCGGCATATCTCATGTTCTTGACTGGCAGCTTGCTCTGCTTCCTTTTTGCATGTGCAGTCACCGGACTCACCACTGAACTGACTAGGTGTTCCAGTGTGGCTAGCAGATGTCCCTGTGCAACCAGATGTTCCCAAGCGACCAGCAGACATTCCTGCATGGTGAGCAGGTGTCCCTGTGCAACCAGCAGATGTTCCCATATGACTAGGTTCCTCTGAGTCACACCTGATGTTGGCTCTGTCAAGATCTTGTTGCTCTGGAGTGAGACTCTGATCCTTTGTCAATATAAGTTGAAATGGGACCACATTGGCATACCTCAAATCCCTGGTTGGTCACCTCTTGATACTGTGGAACCAGATGTTAGCATTAATTTTCGGACCAAGACAAGACGAGTGACATACCTTGTTTGTGTGGTTGGCTCCCTGTGGGGTGAAAAGTTCTTGTACCTTGCATACATTATTGTGTGTCTTTCATTTGTGGCTAGTGCCCTTAGGCTGGATCTGCACATTGGAGCCACTAGCCTCATTGCTTGTGGCATTACTACTCGTTTACTGTGAATTTCTAAATATTTTATCTGCAAATCAATAATTTATCTATACACTCTTACCTTCCTTGTGCACTTTCCCCCTTTCCTTGTTTTGGTATGTGATATCTTCTCAACCTTTATGCATTTTCAGAATCAACACAAAGAAAGCAGCCAAGGCATCCTTATAAATCAGGCCTTGTCCTCTTGCATGTATTGCTCTGCATGTTCCTGGGCACTTTGTTGGGCACCTTGAAAAACATTCAATTTTTCTTCTATAATCAAGTCTACCTCCCTTTTCTCAGCATCCAACACCCAATTAATTCCAGTTGTAAAATTTGCACTGGCCTGGGACAGGAAGAAGTTAATACAGGTCAATTCAATTGTTTAAGCCAAGAAGCTAATGTGCTACATACAGAATCAAGTGTCTCTTTTTGTCGACTGTGAAACTGCTCATTTGAAAGTCCCTGGGTGATGTTAACTTTGCAATGTGTGACAGGACAGTCACTTCCACCAGCCAATATGATACAGAGCTGTGGCATGTTGCATAAAATCTCCTTGACAATCTGGATCAAATTTTGACACAATCTTTGTACTTCTACCCACTCTGCATGTTCACATAGAATATCACTCTTAAAAAATATGCTGTAAAGATATATGACACAGAGGCTAGAAGGAGAACAAACATGGCTTGTTGCCCTTCCAAATTCCAACAAAGTGCTGATTGCAAGGTCATGCAAAAACTTCTGTAATGACTTTTTGCAACAATCACAAAGGCTGACACATAATTCCTCAAGTGTTTCTTTTTGGTATTTGGCCACACCGACTTTCCACTTCATGTGAGAATTAAAGTGAATAACATCAGACAGAACTTGAAAGCAAACTGCACACCTTGTCAGTGTCCTTGGTGACTGACATTAGTTGACTGTCCTTCTATGATTTCAGGACCCTCTCCACATTTAAGTGCCTGCTAACTGCTCTATGCATGGCATGTTCTTGAGGCACAACTGCCATGTGTTCAGAACCTGCATATGCGTCTTTGTGTCGATCACTGGCAACTGCTAAGTTCACTGGTAATCCACCAGGCAAAGCATTTTCAAGAAAGGCAGTGCCAAGCTGTTTAAAACATGATTGAGACATCCACATTATGGTACTCTAGTTGTTGACGTACCTTTGTCAATTGTTGAGGATCCACCAGATGTCCCAAAGATAGGTGTGCTAGATTTTGATGTTGTGGTTCTTGCGTTTCTATTATAGCCTCCTGGCTAGTGTTCGGATTACCTATGGCCTTACCACGAAATTGGTGAGCAGACAAGATCGCATAATCTCTTCACTTTACTATATACCATGACTGGTAGTTGAGGCTCATGGGCCCCTGCATCCATTTGAAATAGAGGAGTGTGCTGATAATCGTCCATGTTGGTCATGGTCTGGTCATCCAATTGTCACTGTGGGTTGGGGTCCTCAAGGTCCTCAAGCACATTGCTGACCTTGCACTTGTCAATCTTGCCAGTGATAGCAAAGGTGTGAGTTACGTTAGGGCATATGCTTTGTTGACATACCTCTGACTGTTATTCAGGGCATTTAAGATCTGAAGGTGCTGACACTGGAAAGTTTAGATCAATGTCCATACCTATCTGTGAGCATTTCAGAGGGATGATGGAGGGTCGAATAGAATGCTAGGAATGAGGGCCTCAAACCCATCAAAGGCAGCCTGGCCCCCCCACATGGATAGATGGAGCATGTCACTATCCAAGTCCAAGTTTGGTGGAGAATAGACTGCGGTACCCTCTCATAAAAATGCAGTATGCCGGTATGACAGTGAGGAGCTTATACACATCATCACAGAGTTCACAGAGGTTAAAGATGGCTCTAGGTTTCAGACAGTTTCCACAGGCAGCAAGTCAAACACTGGCAGACAGATGGTGAGAAACAGCAGTGATAGTATCGGCAAGCTGTAGTATGTGCAGATCCAAGTTGGCAATGACACACATGTGTATACAGCCTGAGTATGGAGCCTCTGTGTCGGAACACTTGTAGATTGGTTCACAGTAGACGCTGCACCAGGACTCAGAGGAGATTCCATATACTTCAGACACTGTCACATATATGATGGTCCCTGTATTCCTGTGCTCCAACCTATTTCCATTGAAGCAAAACTCCTCTTTTGTTGATTGTATGCTTCTTGGCACAACCATGACCTGGGGCATGTGAAGATACATTGTGAGGTGGGCATGACTACTGTCTGTCTCTAAGGTGAGCTGCAGCATCACCCACAGAAGCTTGTCCCTCCTTGGCACTTGTGCCCAGCCTCACTCAACCCAATCTTATATGCAACATGACCTCCTCTCCATGCAAAGCCATGACATTCATTCAGACTCCAGTGTTCTCAATTCTCCATTGTTCCCCATTAATGGCAGCTGCTGTATGACTGATTTTAACATGCTATACATCTTCTTGGATTTTCTACCCATCCTGTGCTCCCTCATATGTACCCTTCCACACAAGCACAGAGTACAAGATAATTATTTCAAAATAAAAAATATTTTATTGAAGGATTGTCAGAAAGTCTTCTGTTGACCATAGGACAGTCGACAGTCTGGGTGCAGATACTGTAATACTGTAGTTCCAACAGTCAGCTGTCAACTGTCCAACAGTCAACAATCTGGGCACAGATGGTCCAACAGTTGACAATGGATGGTTGACAGTCTGCTTGGGCCAGTGCAGATGATCATCAATCATTGATCAACGCATGACTATGTGAGTGTCAATGCTAAACTGTGTGACTGCTGACATTCAACAGTGGACAGTCAACAATGGATGATAGCTGCTTGGGCTGGTGCAGACAGATAGACTGTGCGAATAACTGGGTTAGCCAGACTCCTAAGTCCTGTGCAACTAACTGGGTACGCATACTAGTTACTGTACACTCATGTAGAATACAAAATAATTAGTTTAAAATAAAATGTATTTTATTGATGGAATATTGGACTTGGTATACAAAGCAGTCACCCTTCCCATTAACATCGCGAAAAAAGAGAGAGGGTAAAAATAAGTAGAATTGAGATCAGTGATAGTGGACGTGTTGGTACTGATGTAGTAAAATTGAAGAACAGAGCTGCAAGGGCAAAGATATAGCAAAGCGATGCCAACTTGTCAGGTTGGAGGTAGTGATGGCAGATAGGAATAACAAGGCAATGTGTATGATACACAGGAAGAGAAGACAACTAAGGACAAGACTATAAGAACAGGACGACTTGTGGTGTTGGGGCTAGATGCACCAGGAAGAAACTGTTTAAGTTGTTTGTAGAATCACACCATATCGTTGCTGGTGACCTTCCTCCAAGCCATATCTCAATCTTCCCAAGCTTCCCTGGGGATGGCCTGAGCATAAGCAAGCTCCTGATGCACATTGGCAAGGTCTTAGGATGCTTTGTCCCTCTTCTGTTGCACATTGTCTATGGCCTTTTGGGCAGTACTCGCACTGTTGAGGATATAACAAGCTCTCTTCAAGTTACCATCCCTGAATGCAACTTCAGTGATAGAGTGATGAAGCCACCTTTTGCACAGCCAACAGGACTCACAATCATGCAGAACAAGGTGGAGTTCATCGATATACCACCACTTTCCAGGATTGGGTGTGGTGTGTTGAGGTGGGAAGTTAGTTGCAGCCTGCATCCAGGGAATACCATCACGTTTTCTGGATAAATTACAAGTGTGATGGTGTGTTGTAGGTGACAGAGGCATTGCTTGTGTCTTGGCCATTGCACTTTGAAGCCTTTATCGCCAAGGAAAATACTGTAGTACAGATGGAGAGGATGAAAGATGATGAGTTGTGATAAGACAGTGAATTCAATCATTGACCACCTCACCTTGATCACATCTCACAACACTCCACTCCTTGCTTTTCAGGTCACAATATGACAGATGAGAGATGTGATCTGGTCCTCCAACAACACCATATGGTGTTGTTTGATTTTTACAGACCCCATTACGTGGCTGTGCCTACCCAATGGTACCCAACACCCGATGAGGTCAGACAAGTGGTACAATCTACTGAACCATCACTTGCAATTGGAGGGAAGGATGGATCTTGGTTACTATCTTCTCAATCTGTGATTGCCCTATGCATGCCACTCCTCAGTTCAGTTGCTTAAGGTTGTCAGAAGTCTAGGGTGCAGGCACATGTACCTGACCACAATTTCAAGGACATTTTTGAGTGCAGATGATCTATTCCCTGAGGCTGACTCAGACATACTGAATTCTCCAGATAGTTAGGGTCCAAGTAGTGGGAGGTGAATATTGAATCCTGCTTTTCCATCTTGTTTGTACTCTTACTGTACTCCAAAGCCCAACACCAAAAATATCTCCTACCTCTGGGCCTCCATCCTCCCTTTCCCTGGACACAATTGTCTGTTGATATACACCCATGAATCCAACCATTAACCAAGATGGGTCAATTCATGATGAAGGGAACCAAAGGTGGAAATGCAGCCTTGAGCTTTGTACCGTCCTCCACAGCAGATGCAAACTCTGCAAAGATTGGATAAAGCACCACAACAACGACACCATGTCATTTGAGCAGGCCAAAGTATCCTTCCATACTGGACATGATGAAGCCTTGGTATTGAAGCAGGTCGACCTTGAATGGGAGATGAGCACAGCTTGCCAGGAGACTGAGGTGCTACAATGTGAACTCAAAGAGGTCCAGGCAGAAATAGAATGGGTTAAGCAGGATCAACAAACAATCAAGGACACTGAAAAGCAACTGCAGCTCCAAGTTGTCAGAGGTGCGTGCCACTCTGGATCTTTCCCCTTGAAGCCATCCTCATCCTGGCCATGTAAATGCCTGTGCCAGACACACACATCCTCCCAATGTTGCCCCATGACACCACCTTTTGCTGTGGAACAGGGGCCAATCCATGTTGTCAGCGGGTCCAAACAGAAGCCAATATATGTTGGCAGCAAGTCCAAGGGAGGTGATGATGTATGATGCATGATGTTCCCACAGCTCCCATCACCTGGGATCCTTCTATCATTCCAATCTGAATATGATAGCTATCTGTGACTGCAATGCGCCTTACCCATGGATCCCCTTCCCCTTCACTCCCTTGTCAGTACACAGATGTAAGTAGTATGCAAATGTTATTCAGGTTGTGCATGCTCCTGTTCAGTATAAATTCGATGCTTAGCATTTTATCATGGGATCATAATCAAACAAATGTGACATTGCCTGCTAGCAACATGCTCTGCAAACTCACTACTGAAGCTTAAGAACTGGAGTACTGAAGTGTTGCATTGCCCCATCACCCTGAAGATACATGCACTTGAAACAGACATTCAAGAACTTGCCAGCCAAGCGTCCCATGCTCAGCCGGGGATCCTTTTGGTTTGGTTTTACCTGCATTAGTTCATTGTCTGATGGTTGACAGTTGACAGTCGACAGTCCGCTTCAGCCAGTGCAGATACAGATGGTTGATGCCGCTTCGCTGAGTTGCTGACTTGGCTGCTGTTTGTCAAGTGCACATGGCATCACACCATAAAAATTCTTCCAAAAATACATGATTTCATTGAAAAGAAAGGTGTTAAACTATCTGTCTAACAGTGTCACAAGCACTTCAATTATCAACTGTTGGACAGTCTGCAGCCAGATTGTCAAGTAGTCAACTAATTGACAGTTGACTAGTTGAGTCAGTTGACTGTCAGACCACCTGTGCCCAGATTGTTGACTGTCCGACAGCTGACAGGTAGTTGACAGTTGACTGTCAGGACTATTTGCACCCAACTGTCAGCTATCTGACATTCCATCAATAAAATCTATTTTATTTTAAAGTAAGTATCCTGCATGAATGTACAGTAACTACAAATATGTGGTCCAGTCCATGTGTCTGCACCAGCCCAAGCAGATGGTGTGACCCATCATGTATCATCAATCACCAGTTACCAACTGTCCACTGTTGAGTGTCGACAGTTAGACAATCAGGCATCAACACCAGCACTCACACAGTCAAGCATTGAACATTGAACATTGACATTGACCATCTGTACTGGCAACACTTGTAGATTGGTTCACAGTAGACACTGCACCAGGACTCAGAGGAGATGCCATATACTTCAGACACTGTCACATGTATGATGGTCCCTGTATTCCTGTGCTCCAACCCATTTGTTGCCTGCTGTTCAGCAAGGCAAGCACATGGGTTTTATACAATTGGGGTGGTGCAATTACAAGACAAGTATGCTACTACAGGTGAGTAGGAAACAAGAGGGAAAGGAAGGTGTAAAGGAAGATCTTGCTGGCAACAGATCTGCACAGCAACATTTGATATCCAAAGAAGTAACAGTGGGTGCAAGGTCAAATAAAAGGAATGCTAAGGTAAAATAAAAGTGAGTGGATGTTCTGATAAGAAAACAAACGATAATGTACAATAATGTATGAAGGTGTTACAATCCACCCTATTTTTCACCTCCCTCATACCCCTCAGCAACCACTCCAAAGCCCCTAGCCAAGCCACTACCAGTCCTACCGCCATTACCACCCAGTAACCCATCCAAAGATGCCACTATACAACCACTTACGCCATTGCATGTCCAGCCACCAGTCAAGCCCCTTGTCCCCATCCTGTGGAACATCCACCAAAGGGAGTACTCCTCAATGGAGATGTACCAAGAGCCACCCCCAGTAGAGAACATACTGGAAGACCCAGACAGTCCTATGGAGGACGTGCTGCCTTTAGAGCCAGAACCAGTCATGCACTATGAACCCAATGTCCCTGGAGGCCAGACACATACCCTATCCCCAAAAGAGTCCCCTATCGAACCCTGGCAAGCATACCTTACCCAGCCCAGCAGTCCTGTATCCCACAAGCACTCCCTATCACCTACAAGTCCCTCATCTGCACCAATATGCCAATGCACCAGTAGGGAAGGCAGCTACCAGTCAATCACGCCTGCTGCCTTGTCGCCAATAGCCGGCACCTCGCCCCAGAGTTAGGGCCACCAGTCGACCTCTTCAGAAGAGTCCGCAGACAATCCCTCAGCCACGCAGAGCTCCACAGAAGACGTGGATAGCAACATGACCCTTAATTGGGTCACCATCAAAACTGACCACCATAAAGGGTAGCTGCTTACTTCAGATGCCCATTAGACCGTAATGGGCATGCGGCAACCAGATCTCACCTTGGATCAATCTCAAACTTTGTTGTCATGATTGCATCATGAGGATACTTCTCTTCTCAGAATGACCTGTCACTACTAGTACCTGGTTAAGGATAGATTAGGCAATTCCCCTGACCCCTGATTCACTCTTGCTCATTCACCATTGTTCTACTCATACAGACCGCAGCACTGGGCCGCGGATATCATGACAGTACAGATAGCTTCGTCACTACTAGTAGTACCTCTCCTAGTAGTCTTGGTCCGTGCGCGGACGTGCCTGTATATAAGCGCTCAGTATTTTGACAGTCAAGCCCTAAGCTTGACTTGGTTTCCAATACAACTGTTGTCAAATCCTTCATAGACCATCTCCCTTTTGCCCAGTACACTCTGAGTCATCTCTAGCACTACTAGAGACTCTCTACTTGTTTATTCACTTGCCACCAGTACAAAGTCCTATTACAAGTCATACTATCAAGGCCTGTTGCAGCCTTAACAGAAGGAGTGTGGAAACCTAAGACATCAACTCCTTATCTGACAAGGCTGGTGCTTGGGCCTAGCTCTCCGTCCTTGAGGCTGCATGTGTCCTTTGTATTTGGTGGCTTTGGGTGATCCAAAGGCTGCTGGTAGCAAGATTCAAGGCAAGATATGTCGGAAAATGGAAATGACAAGGGAAATAGTTTCGAATGCAAGGTGGGAGAGGCAAGAGGGCAAGGCATAGTTGCAGAGGTATCATCGATGTGTCAAGTGGCAGTCACAGAAGTTGTCACATGGTCAGAAATGGCTGAGTAGCCCTGCATGAGTCCACTCCCTACACTGCCAATACCACATGCCAACAATAAAGAGATCACTGATAAGTACATGCAATGGTATTGACTCTGCACACTCTCTGCACTGGCCCAAGCAGACTGTCGGCCATCTACTGTCGATTAAATGCCTGCATACTCCTCTTTCCAGTAACAATAGATAAAATCTGCTTTGGGGCCCTTGCAAAACATATGGCACTGATTATGTCTCAAAGTTGAAGTATGCTTTGATTACACTCTGTTTTTGAGACAAGTCAGCTTAGCATGTCATTATGCGATATTTTCCTTAGAGTTATTACAGGAAAACAAGTAATGTGCAGCAAGTGTGCATATGTGTCCATTATCTATAGCAATGTTCGTCTGTATATGGTAATCCTATTGTGGCACAAATCAGTCAAATGGGCTGTGAGCGCATGAGCGCTTGAGTCCAAATGTTCATCTACCACAACACACCAATACCTTCAAGATATGCCTGGCATGCAACGTTGACCAAGAGACAACCAAGCATATTCAATGCCCAAGCCACACATACAAGAGATGGGCAATCTGTGTGAATGTCATACACAAACACTCTTATTTTCTGAGGAAATGTTCCCACTAGCCATCCTTACAATCCAAGTGTCATGTGTCAACACTGTGCTCACTGATTTTATGTTATGTAACAACTGGTTTGTATATGTTCTTGGTTTGATTGGGCTGGGCTTGCAAGTAAGGTAACAAGATGCAAACAACAGGAACCACTGAACACCAAAGCCACCACATACAATAAACTTGCAGAATCTTTGCACCCAAAGTCACTGCAGAAGTGACTTTATTTTGATCGCTCTTCAATGTAAGATTACATTATTTAATGACACTATTTTCTGAGTGGCAAGATGTGAATTTTTCTTATCAATCTGATACTCAAGAGAATGGGTAATAATACAATAAAGACAGTTAGCCTCTGCCTGAGGCTAAGCTTATGATCAGATTATTCACATATGTGCTATGCAGACATTGGCCTATGGTAGGATTAAGGAAGTTTGCAGGATGATTGTTAGTGTCAATCGTTCAGCAGAAGGATGTGAGAAAACTTACAGTGTAGCATGGAAGACTGCTGTTCTCAGGTTGGCACCAACCCAAGCTACATGCCCTGGTCAGGACTGTATCTGTCTGAGGTGCGAAAATCAGAGGAGTCAGATGTGACAAAGAGCCAGATAGAAAAAGTGCTTGTACAAATAGCTTTTATGAAGGCATCATAATAAAGCTGTTTTGTACAAACCATGTCTGGCCTGTGCCCTGTTCGCCCTGTTCGCCCTGTTCGCCCATTTGCTGCACCATCATATTGAGCATCCTGTCTTTGTCCAAGTTGACAAAAATGACCTGAGTGTCCCTAATTCCGGTGAGCATGTCTGCGCCTTTGCACAGCTTACACTATCCACATTGTGCACCTGGTGCTGTGCATGTACACAGGGAGAGGATTAGAAGATGCATGCAGCCCTCTGTTATCAGGAGGAGGTATGGGAAGCTGTCAGGGATAGTGTCTTCCATGCATGGAAGGATAGGCTGTGGAGGTAAGAACAACAAGTCAAGGATGTGGAGCCTTGTGTTGCCCTGCAGAAGATCGGGTATTGGGTCATTCACATTCTAACCAGTCATAAAGTTAGATGGTTTGAGAGGTAATACAGAATGTACCGGGTCTGAAAAAGAGAAGAAAAAGTTCGGATCTGCGATACATAGCATCACAGTGGTGGGATCACTTGGGCTTAGTGAGTACTTGAGGTGTCAGCTGACAAGGCCTGAACATCTGCATGTCTTTGGCCATAGAACTTGGGATGTGACAAGAAGGGACTTGCCGCAGGTGGCAAGGAAGAGGCAGGCAGGCAGGTGCACAGGGCTACATTGGGGCAAGGATGGGACTGGTCAGATGAAAAGAAAGAAGCCAGTAAGGGTGCCCAAGGGTTGAGCCAAGCCCTGCAATTGTTGACTGTCAGACCGGACCGTCTGCGCCCAGATTGTCAATTGTCCAAGTCAGTCAACAGTTGACAGTTGACTAGTTGACTGTCGGACCATCTATGCCCAGATTGTCGACTGTCAGGACTATTTGCATCCAACCATCAACTGTCTGACATTCCATCAATAACATCTATTTTATTTTAAAGTAATTATTCCATATCCTGTGTACAGTAACTACACACTACATATGCACTGAGTCTCACAGGAGTCTGGCCCAGTGTGTCTGCACTGGCACAAGCGTACCATCAGGCACCATCAATCATCAACCGCCCACTGTCAAGTGTTGACAGTTGGACAGTTGAGCATCAACACTCACACAGTCAAATGTTGACCACATTGACCAGTTGACCATCTACACCTTGATCTATACTGGCCCAAGCATCAACCATCTACCATTGACTAGTTGACTGGCGACAGTTAACTAGGTAACTGTTGGACCATCTGTGCCTGGGCCTGGATTGTCAACTGCCAGTGTCTGTTGACTGTTGGGGCTACCATTGACAATGTTGACTGTCTGACACAAGGTCTGACAATTCATTGATTTGTTTTTTAAAATTTAAACTAATTATTTCATATTCTGTGCAAATGCAGTCGCTATGTGTGTGCTGGGTTGCACAGGTACTTGCATTAGGATTGGAATGGCCTTTAAAGTTGTGGTTGTTATTATTGTCATCATTATGGATGGTATCACTGTTGCTAATGCTGTGTTGGGGAACTGTTGGGAAGTGCATAAAAAACTTGAGTGGCTGTTGTAGTTGCTTATGCATTTATGTTGTTGAGACCAAGTCAGGGGGCAAGAAAACCTTGGAGAAAACCTCTGTTAGAGTTGGTTATATCATCGGGACCAAGTTGCTGGGTGCAAGAAAGAAAACTCTTGTTGCTGTACACAGATGTTTGTCAAGGGGTCAGCACTGACTCAGCAGATACATTAATGCCTGTGCACACCTCCATCCAGCCACATGAAGGATAGATAAATTCTGCTTCAGGGCCCTTACTGTTGGAGATTCACACCATCTGTATGGTATGGTGCGAATATCACATGCAAGCACACTGGCTTGTGATTCAGGCCAAAGGACTTTAGATGGCCTCTCCCTTACTATACTAGTGCTTTTAGTTCATACTTTGGCATTAGGAATACATAAACAATGGTAGTATATAGTCTGTACTTTTTACTGCATGCAATGAATTAAGGCTTTCACCACACTCTTGTGCATCCTTGCTTCGCCTCACCTTTGTCAGCGTTGCCTCCTGTCTTCCCCTTCCAATACTTACAAGAATCAGAACACATGGTCATATTTTGCATGTGGGTCATGGAAGCAGGAAGTTCTCAAATTGGATTATGTACATGAGGGAAAAGATGACCCCTACCCTGCTGCTGTCATGACACTGGCATAAACATATACCACCCACCATAACAATGAAGCTGCCAAGACTGCAATGAACAATGCATCTAGCCAAAACCTTCAGGTGAAGATTAGCTCTACAACGCCCTTCTTTCTCTCCTACCACTACCACTGGGCATAGGGTTTTTTTTCCCAATGTCCATTAATACTGTCGCAGCCCTCAAACCTCGCGTTCGCAAAGCTTTGAATGTGGCAAGCTTGCTCCTCACTCCTCAAGCACATAAAGACCTCCAGCAAGAGGTTCTCTTAGAACTCTCCCTCAACCTTGGTCTTACTCCTAGTCCCTTTGTGGACCCCCTTATCCCTCCATCTCCTCCTCTTTCTAGTGAGAGCGAAGACTCCGATGTCGTTCGCCGCTTGGCTACAGAATTGGACCAAGTCACCTTCCCTATTGCCTTCAAGAGTCTCTGTGTGACTCTGGCTTCCCTCGGTACCGCCAACTACCATTACCTGCAAGATACTGACTATGCCACCCACCATGGAATTTACGACTACATGGAACGCGCATGGGATCAGCTCCACCCCACTTGGATCTCGCCGGCACCTTTCCCGGTTGATATCCCCTCTACCCCCTCCTCTCACTCTGGCTCCCTTGTTGATCCCAATCAGGATATGGTTGATGACTCACATGAGTGCACACCCATGCCCCTTGGAAAAGGGCAAGATGCGTGCTGTTGACCCTGTTGCCCCCTCCCCACTCCCTGCCCCCTCCCCTGCCCCAATCGAACTAGTGGCTCCGGCTGCTGCTGCTGACGTGGCGGCAGCTCCTGCTGCTGGCAAGAAGAAGGGTAAGAAGGCGGCGTCTTTTGCCTCTGTAGCTGCCAAGGCTGCGTCGAAGCCCGGCGGGGTGGAGCCGCCACGTTAGCAACAGAAGATTACCCAACACTTCCAGACCGTGCCTAGGCCCAGCAAACCCCCCCCTCCTCCTGTTCAGCCGAGCATTGTACTCAGCCTTACTTATTACACCCTCACATCAACTTTGCAGAGTCATGCGGACTCTGTCATGGCCCCAGCCCTTGTCGATGCAATGAACCACACGCTTTCCTCCTCACCCACCCATGCCAGTATTCAGGTTTCTGCTGCGAAGTGGACCCCCAAGGGGAACCTGGTCATGTTCAGTGGTCCCGGTGTCTCACGCAAGACCCTTTTTCATGCCCTCCCCATTCTTACTTCTGCTGTCAGCCAGGCCCTGCCGGAGGACCCTGCCATTTCATCTTGCCTTAATGTCAAATGGGGTAAGGTGCTGATTAACTCAGTGCCTACCGGCATCGTCAAAGGACACCCCCATGCCCATGCTTCTGCCACCTGCTGGCAGGTTCTTATTGATAACAACCCCTCTCTCCGCAACCTTTGAGTCTGCCAGCTGCCCTCTTGGGTGTGCCAGCCCTCCCTTTTCCAACCTGGGTCTCAATCTAGCCTAGTCCTCACCTACGAGGACCCAGATGGCTCGATCACCCAGTCCCTCCTTACCCAGCGCCACCTCTATGCATTTGGGGCTCAATGCAAGGTCAAGAAATGGCGCCAGCCCCCCCCTCCCCCACCAGATGTGCCCAGCAGGCTGCCCGTGTGCACCGTACCCAAGCCAACCAGCAAGGGTCTTGGAATCCACCGCAGGTCCCTGCCACAGAGCCTGGTTGCTTCGCCACGGCCACGCCTGTGCAGGCAGGCACCAGCGTTTCCTTGGAGATTCTCTCCGAAGGTCTCACATGCCAGCAACTCCTCAATCGTTCCATTGCCCGGGCTGCCGCTATGGTGGCTGGGGCCAATGAGCATTCCAGACGCGCCAGCTCTGAGCCTTCTTCAAAATGCCCCCCCTCTTCACCACCTGATGGCCCAGCCAAGTGCTCCCATGCCTCTAGCCTGGCCTAGGTACCAGCAAGTGACACCTTCATGTGTCCGGTGACCTTGTCCCCTCCCACCCCTGTCCCCTCCCCTTCCCCACTCCCCCTTTCCTCATGCGTCTTTTCATCAGGATCCCTTAAGTGGGCTGCTATTTTCCCCCCTCCTAACCCCCCTCCTCTCGCTTCCTGACACGATGTGAGATCCCCCTTGTGTCCTTTTACTCGACCCCAGACCCATGACCCCTCCTTTCTGCCGCTGGTGGGCCGCCTTCAGATCGGTAAGAATAGACTGTAGTCGGAGAGTTGCAGAATTGTGGTGCTAAGTGGCAACCTGGGTAAAGAGTATTAGTCAGCTTACATACAGTTCTCCATTGTTAGTCTCATAGCACATATCTGATGGCTGTAGCTAAGGACAATAAACTTAAATTTAAAAAAAAAAAAAAGAAGATTAGCTCTACCCTTTGCCTCACAACAGAGTCTAGGGAGAGCAATTTGTCAGAAATATGATTGATGCCTGGCACCATGGATTATATATATATATCAACACACTGCACAGAACTGTTACCCACAGGAAAATGTAGCTCCTTCCATGTTTTTCTGTGCCTGTTACAATCAAAAACTTGTCTTCTTTGTCCATGAACACAGTCTATGTTCAGTGTCAGAAGGGTTACCAGGACCTTTGGTAGAACTGCACTTGATATACCACTAGAGTGTGTACTTTAGAACCCTCTGTGCCACTTATTAGTACTATCATCCTTCTCAAATTGACAAACTTACCCCTATGGTCCAGGGTTAGCAACTTGTCTCTGCATTCAGTGTCCCATACATAGACTTTGTTTTCATTTGCAGAGCCAGCCACTGGTTCTCTGTACACATATGCTGCATATCTAGCAGAGTGACTCACATGGAAGTTATTTTCAAGTTGCCAACATGATAGGCTGGATGTGATAGGACTTGACATTGCATGCTGCAGACAGCCCCTGACTTCAACTCTTGCACCTCAAAGTTTGTAAACTTCCCACATGTTGCCACAAACCTGCTGTCTGGGGATAGGGAAAGCGTGCTACTGTAGTTAGGACATGGTCAACAATGCATAGAAATGAAGAAATACTTTGTGCTTACCATTCCTCCATGGCCAGTCACCAGAGAACTGTCATCTTTGTCACATCCCAGCATCTGACCAAGACTATATGTGAAACATGATGAAATTGGTGTAAGGGTTTGATGGCATACACAATTCCATGCCATCTAAATGATACCAGGAGTTGGGTTAAGCGTGCTGCTGCATCTTGATCTTCCCAATTGACAGATGGGACCTTGATATCTTGATAATTAAATATATTTGGAGATTCCAGCTTCGCCTTCAACTCCCAGGACTCCACTATACAATAGAATATGAGTGATGATTATTGGAAGTGCATGAATGTACCTTGGCCTTCTGAGCGTCCTGCAGTGCATGCCCAAACCTTAATGTTGTCCTTGGCTGCTGATATCGGAAAGGTGTTGTTGTCCTTTGGAGATATGCAACAGACTGCAGTGGCATGGCCTTTGAAAAAGGTCATGTGTACATACAACTATACTTGGTGTCAGCATGAGTATGAAGTAAAAGGCTTAGAACACATAGCAAGTACCTTGCTTATATTGACTGATGCCAGCATTCCATTTTTGCACCCAAAGAGGAATCTGTTGGAGTTTTTCAGCCATGCAAGGGAGAGAACAGGTGAATGAGTTTTGATGTGGTACAGTGTAGAACTGGTTTGTATAGACCACATGAGTATAGTCAGGTTGCTGCTGCCTGTGATGAGCCGACATCCATTGGGGCTGAGCACTATTGCATTTATGATGGATTCATGTGTGGGCATGCAATAGCATTCTTGATAATCAAGCTGTTGAAACATGATTGGTTGCAGTGAAGCTGAGTGAAGAATGGGCAAGCAAATAGCTTTGGTGCAGAACTCAGAGAACAAAGGGCCAAAGGCACATGTGTGAATGACACACAACGCAGTCATGCAGACTGCCTGCCAGTGGATCTAATTTTTACTTGATTCCTCTTGCATGTATGGACCACTTGCATATTATCTTATACAATCTGAGAATTGAGAAATGTTGACTTGTTCCCCCCCCCCATGATCTCACAAACATAGATGAGGGAGAGCACAAGAAGGGAAACTTGTGCTAGTCTGACATAGTCAGTGATCAGCGCTCAATGCTCAATGGCTGATACAGGCTGCCATAGCAATTCCAGCCTGAATTTAATTCATGTTGTGATATGATAGAAAGAATGGGGGGAAACAATTATTAGCTGTAGTCTTTGGACTGCTCCGCAGTGGATGAAAGTCTATGATAGCAATAGAGCTTCTGCCTGATTTCATCCACCATCCTCTTAACTGAATCAATATAGTCGGAGGTACTATGGTTGGAGGTACCTATAGAATTGACTCCACCTATATCGTGTCAGTAGAGAGGTGATGTGTTTGAGTGGGATTCATACTACAATTATAGTCTTGTTCTGATCTTGAAAGCTGATCGCTCAGCTGGCCTAGGCCTTGCTTTAATTTGTGCCCAATACCTTCAATAGAACCATGCCATGCTTTCTTTGTGCTCAGTAAGACCAAGAACATTCTTTGCATGTTATAAACACAAACCTCATGTCCTTCAAATAATAACCTAAGTTCCTTAACTCCATCTGCTATGCGATTGGCTGAATCATTTGCTGCCTTGATATCCCTTATCCAATTATCATATGTGATGTTAAGGGTATCGTGAAGGTCACTTATATCCAACATCAGTGTAAAAGTTTGCAACTATAGCCATCTGCAGGTGTGCTTCTGGGTGTCAGTATTGTCACAGTAGCAGGCTGTGCCTCTTGGACCTCTCTGTATATGGTCTGGCAGTCTGGCTAAGTACATATGGATATCTTTGATGCCTACTAGTATACCATATCCTGGTCTTGTAAAGTGTAGACAATGGCCCCATACAAACAATACAATGCAATACAGATGAGCACATATAGTATACCAACCATACTGACCATACCAACCTTTCCCACATTGCAGTCCACATACAAGTGCTCTGCAACTGCCCCAGCCTTCTGGAAAAAATGACAGAGTCTCAGGTTGATGTACAAGTGCTCTGCAACCACCCCAGCCTTTCTGGAAAAGATGACAAAGTCTCAGGTCGATGTCAGTAACATGTAGACACCAGCCACTAAAACGCTGTGGCAGTACATCACAGTACTTGTCTTGGCTCTTGGGTACATCGCTGAGTGGTTGGTCCTCAGGTGCATCCTTAGCCTCAGGAGTGGCTGCTGTAGTGTCCACATTAACGACTGACATGAGGCTTTCTGACAGTGTACCTCAAGGATATGTGGACTGGCCTTCAGGATCCTGGGCAGAGAACACAGGCCAAGGAAGCGAAACAGAAGCTTGAATGGACTTGATGGTTTCATCTGAAGTTGGCAATGTATTCAAGATACCTGTCAAGAGGCTCTCAATCACTTGTAACTTCTTATGTATGCCCAGTTCTGTGAATCGTTAGAAGTCTCAACTTAGGACATGTGGAGTACTGTGAATCTGAGGTAGACAAACCAAATTCCTTTTGCCATTCAAGCCTCAAATGGTCAATCCAATCCTTGTGACCATTGACTCTAGCATACAGCAATTTGAAGCTTTTCTGTACATCCTTTTCAAGTTCATTCAGTTTTATTGTGGCAACCTAGACACACCATTGTAAAATACCACATATGTGCGCAGGAGAGCACAAAACCCACATTGGTGTCATCTAGTCAGCTCATCAATGACTGAAGCTGTTCTTCTGTTTTCTCATTTGCAGCACATAGCTTCTCAACTTCACCTTTCACCTGTGTCAAGGAGTTTTTTACTGCCCAGTTGAGATTTTTTTTCAAGATTTTTTGCACTATTTCTAGTCTTCATAGTTGCCATATTGTGACATGGTGGGAGTGCATTAGAATGCAAGAGAGTAGAACAAAGACAAAAATTAGCGCCAGTCAATAATGTGATTGGCAGCAACCTCACCTCACCCCCAGGTTACTCCACAGTCTCTGCTTTGTTGCATCCTACAGTCATTTGCAGTGATGCTCATACCCACAATGACACACCCTAAGCCTCTAACCTTTTTCAATATCACCCCTATAAACCTGACTGTGATGACAATTGTTGATCTGGGACAAATGGATGGGGACTTGGTCCCAAACCTAGGCAACTCAAGGGTGGCTCCAGTGGCTTGTTAGATCTTGCATCAGAACTTGGAGGCAGCTCACTACACATCCTTACCTCCAGAGAGTCAGTTGAGGCGTCACAAACACGCCAGAGGGGGGAGGCATAACTCTCTGCCTTCAAAAACAGTTACAATAGGAGATGCATCCCCCATTCCCTCTGCAAATGGCTCTGAGACAGATGGTGATAATGACAGTGTCGACAATATTGAAGAGACAATGCCATCCTTGATGATGGAGCATGACCCAACAAATATGGGTTATCTGTGACCAATTTTCATACCATATAATGCTTATCTCGTTTATGGAGCAGGACTGTGCTGAGACATCTACCACTTCTGGAGCACAGCTTCAAGTTTGCATATCAGATGTCAGTTTGAATATTTGAGGAATGTGACCTTTGATACTTAGCATGTTTTCCCCAGGGCATAAAACTCCCTTGTTCATCAGCTGGCATCAAAAAAGAGTCAATAAAGACATGCTAGATCATAGTATGGAACAAAGCCACCATTGACAGGCCACCTGTGCTGCACACAGATGTGCCATTGGAGCTTGGTGATGTATTTATCAATCAGTTCTACTCCAAGCAACACCAATCCCAGGTCATTCAAGTATGGCTCTTAGTAATGGGCTGCTCGAACAATTACACATGGAAACAGGTACGAAACTGAGTCCAACTCTGTATTCGCATCTAACAGTTGTGGAGTAAAGGTTGGCCCAGATAAAAAGACCCCCCATCCCCTCCCAGACCTAAAGAACTGTATTCTCTCCTTTAAACCTAGCACCATGCAGACCATCCCTACATGGATTCTTCTGAATACCAGTTGAAAATCACAGGCAGCACCTGTGATTGTGTTGAGTCATAGTTAAGTTGGGCAAGGTGTAGTGGGGTAAGAGATTTCATTCAGTCAATTTGTGAGGGTTGGAGTAAGCGAACTTGGTAGTTGCGATACACATCCTGTATATAATGATAACACCTATAGAATATAATTATCACCAGTACCAGAAAAAGACAGTGTGCAGTGTGCCATGCCATGGGTGTATCCACTGAGAGGTGTATGCCCAGCAGGATTGCTTCTGGTGCTTCCAACACTGTAGTGGCAGCCTTTGTTCTTTCAACACTCTTGATCAACATTCGTTAACCCATGGCTTTCAAAATGTTTAGTAATCTTGAAACATCCAACTCTAGTGGTTGTGAGGCCCAGTTTGGATGAAATTAGTTTCAAAAGGAGCAGAGATCAGTGTGTTACACTAGGTCATCTGCACACATAACTTGAGGCTGACTACTCTCTAGCCTCTGTTTCCTGCTAGACAGAGCAGTCGCCTTGGTTCTCTGCTCACTAGTGATGGCAATTCTACCCAATCGAATGCAGAAGCCAGTCAATCCCTTGTTGCCTGGAGCAAAGCTGTTGCTGCTGTATTGTTTGTGAGAATTGCAACTATATGGGCAATCTGTGTGGCATTCTGTATGATGTCAACAGATTTTGTATTCGACATCTTGCCCCCTCCCTCGCTCAAGCTCCCCTCTGAATTTCATGTCTTCACAAGCCAGCTAGATACCTTTTCCAGTAACCACCTTCCAACCACATTCATATGGGGACACTATCATGTTGAAGCATCTTTTGGACGATGCCCACACCCCAAATCCATGTCTTCTACCATCATTGACTATGCCATTGACTATGCTAGCCTCTCTGCTGGTAGCACAACAGTCAAGGCATTGACATCTGCAACATATTCCATAAGTCAACACAAACTTTATGGGATCTTTTCACCCAAGGTTGGAAAAGATCATTCACCAGCAGTTGCGTTAATAGAAGGATTGGAGCCTGGCCAGTACTGGGCTTTCCATGGAGATGCTGGACAGCTAGGAATACAGCTCACCTATGCCATTTGCATATCGTCTTTGGTTATGGGGCACACCAATATATCTTCCATGGCTTCTGCCCCCAAGAAGCTCATTCTTTGGGGTCTGAAGCCAACTAATAGCAATCTTTGCATGGTCTTACAGGACATAGACACACCCTCACCTGACTTTGGTTTTGGCTACTGTGGCATTCATCTATTTTCCATTATTCACAAGCCCTCCTGCTCAATGCTATATCAGAATTTTACTATCACTCTAGTCTCCTCACATTACTTTGATCAATTGGTTGTTCAGATATTAGAAAATTGGGGTCATCCAAGCTTCACATGTATATATCGTATTCAGATTTATGGTAACATCTAGTAAAAAATGCATATAGGGTAATTAGTGTTCCCCCTTAAAGGCCACTCAAATCAAAGCTTTGGCAACCAGGGCCCAAATTAAAAGAGAAACAGGCACAAAAGCAAAGTAGAAGGGGACACACAGCAGCATAACATGTGCTAGGTGGCTTGGGTTGTGGGGGTTTGGTGGACCCCAGAGAATGAACAATCCCTTCAGATGCTCCTGCTGATTCCGATAAGAGAACAAGGTTTTTATTGGTAACTGAATCAGTGTCAGACTGTCAACAGTTAACAGGACTGTTGGGGCTATCTGCACCCTGACTGTTGACTGTTTGACAGTCAACAACAGACTGTCTGACATTCTATCAATGAAGTATATTTTATTTTAAACTAATTATTTTTCATTCTGCATGAGTAGATGGGAGTCTGGTGCAGCTGGACAGCTGGACATCTGCCTGCACTGGCTCAAGCAGACCATCACTGCATCATCAATCACCAATCATCGACCATCCACTTGTTAACTATTGGACTGTCTGTGCCCAGATTGTTGACTGTCACACAGTATCTTCACCCAGACCATTGACTGCCAGTGTCCAACTGTCTGCAATCTATCAATAAAATATCTTTAATTTTAAAATAATTATTTTGTATCATATGTGAATGTACTGTAACTATGTGTGGGCTGTGAACTCACCAGCATTGTGGTCCTGGTGGATGTTGGTATTGCTGTGCTGGGGAGTGTGGGAAACCCTGGGGTGACTGTTGTAGTTGTTTATATGGTTGAGACCAAGTTGGAGGGCACAAGGAAAAATCTGCTGGAGTCAATTATGTTGTCAAGACTGAGCTGCTGTGTGCAAGAAATAAAACTCTTGTTGCATGGCATGTACACATATGTTTAGTACAATTGCCATAAATGGGGAACAATGGAGAATTGAGCACACCAGGGCCTGAATGAATGCCATATTCACTATGCACAGAGAGGAGGTCACATCACATATGAGATTGGGTCAACTGAGGCCAAAGTGCCAGTGACAAGGAGGGAGAAGTTTCTATGGGTAACACTGCAACTCACCTTACAAACTGTAGTCATGCCCACCTCACAACGTATCTGCACATATGCCAGTCATGGCTGCACTGCCAAGAAGCATACAATTAATGAAAGAGGAGTTTTGCTTCAATGGAAATGGGCTGGAGTGCAAGAATACAGGGACCACCATACATGTGACAAGCATCCAAAGTATATGGCATCACCTCTAAGTCCTGGAGCTGCATCTACCACAAACCAATCTACCAAGTGTTCCAAGTCTGGCACAAGGCTCCAGACCCCACAGGCAATGACCTATCAATTCCCCCTTGTAACAACAAAGCACATGCTAGTGCTGCACAAGTGCTGTCCTCAAGACTCAAGTATAAGGACAATTTTTGGGTTGTCAGTGGCCTGGGAACTCTCTCTCTGGGCACCCAGTGCAATACTTCTGCACTTGTCAATTCTACTGCAGTGATTGTTATGCAATGATGGCCTCAGAGCTATGGGGGAGAAAGTGGCAGAGTTAAAACCCCTCTTTGTTTATTATACCAGTCAGTATGTACATGTTCACAAAGTGCTATGTGGGGTTCTGTACCCCAAGGTGCACTATAAATTCTATAATTGGTTCCAAAAAAAAAAACCTTAAGATCCTCATGCTAATTGGTGATGGAATTGGTGTTGGACAGTTGACAGGACTATCTGTACCCTGACTAGGCCTGACTGTTGACTGTCCAACAGTCAACTACAGACTGTCTGACATTCCATAATTTCCATCAATGAAGTATGTTTTATTTTAAACTAATTATTTAATATATTCTACATGAGTAGATGGGAGTCTGGCCCAGCCAGAGAGTTGCACAGTCCATCTGTCTGCACTGGCCCAAGTGGACCATCATTGAATCATCAACCGTCCACTGTCAAGTGTCAACAGTCACACCATCTGCATTGGCCCAAGTGGACCGTTGACTATCAACTTGTCAACTATCAGCCCGTCTATGCCTGGACCAGATTGTCGGAGCATCTCACACAGCATCAGACTGTTGACTGTCCAACAGTCAACACCCATCAATATTTTATTTTATTTTAAAAATAATTATTGCAAATGTACAGTAACTATGCAAGTCTGTGCACTGAGTCAATGCCTCAGAGATCAGAAGGGCCATTGCAGTTATTGTTGTTGTTAGTGTTATTGGTGGTGTCATCAGCATTGTAGATGGTATTACTGTATTGGGGAGTGTGGGAAAATGCTGTTGAGACCAACTTGCTATGTGCCAGAAAGAAAACTGGTACCGTTGTCACTGTACATGTACACAGATGTTTGGTACATACAATTGCCATAAATGGAGAACAATAGAGAATCAAGTACACTGGGGCCTGGATGCACCATATGCATCGCTATGCACAGAGAGGAGGTCACTGTCGTGGACGAAGTCCACGCCATCTAGAAACCCAGCCCAAGCCCCCATGAGTCCCACAAGAACCACCCCTAAACCAAGCTATAGCCAAATAGCTATCTGACATCCCCCTGAGCCCACGATAAAGCCCAGTCAATGACCAACAACCAAAGAGAATCTTCAACCCCATGACCCTGGGAAATTCCCACCCCGTGACCAATCACATGACCCATCATGTGACTTAGCACGTGACTTATCACGTGACCTACAAGCCCTCAAGCAAGCACGTGACCAAACATGTGACCTATCAGCATGTGACTGTGGGAACCTAACACATGACCTACCAAGGGATTGGTCATCTACACGATCACCTGATCGTGCACGCTTTCTACGCGCGTCTCATCCATTGATCCACACATGGAAGACCGTGGGAACGATCAACGGTTGATCAAGGATCAATGAAGTCACAAGACTTACTGCAGAACTGCAGCACAGTCCGCAGTTCATCTATTATTAGTTTGTGTCTATTCTTAGTTCAAGTCTCACCTGTCTCTTGTATTATTACCTGCCCTAAAGGGGCACATGTCCACCTGTCTCTCTCTATTATGCCTACCCTTAACTACACACAGACCCCCCTGTATTAGTATATAAGACCTGCAAATTTATACAAACAGTCCTCAGACTGTTCTCTTGTCACCCCTTACATAAATAACTGCCAATAAGTGATTACAAGACTCTAATTACCGTTTACCCTTTTCCCCTTTCCCTCTTCAAGATCTAAGCTCCGTCTCCTTCAAGCTTGACGTTGTCAACCTTTGCAGATCAGTCACCTTCAAACCCTTGTCGTCGTCATGTCCCACTACGTCCACATAGTGCACTCTTGACACTAGAACAGTCTCTAATTGAAGCTAACTGTTGTAGGAAGTGTTCTTGCTCACTTCCACCCTTGATCCCCAAGTCCCACATCACTCCTCTTTACCACGGCTCGTCGTCCCACACCACCACCACCCCCACCCATCATCACACCACCAATGGCACAAGTCAACGCGTCCCGTCTCATCGGCACGGCCCCTGAGTTCTATGATGGACAAGGAGATAAGGTGTTAGCCTTCTGGAATATCCTTGAAAATTATTTTACAGTAAACAAGGACACATTCAACACAGACCACAAGAAAGTAGCATCAGCTTTGACCTACTTTAAACAAGACACCCAAGCTGGCGAATGGGCTAGCGATCGAATGGCTACAGCCATTGCAGCCCAACCTACCAACTATGGAACGTGGCAAGCCTTTAAAGATGCCTTCAAGGTGCAATTTATTCCACCTCAAACGGAGCTGGAAGCACTCTCCAAGTTACATGCTACCCCACAAGAAAATAGGGAATTCAATGAATGGTACCAAGAATGGAGCCAACATGCATGTCGTGCCAATGTGGGACAAAACACCTTGATGTTTACATTCCGAAACACTCTAAATGGAGCGATAAATAATCAGATTGCTTCCCAATCACCCCAACCTGCCACTCTAGCTGAGCTAGTAGAATGTGCTCGTGACCTGGACAGGTACTGGCGCATGTATGCCAAACTGCTGGACAGCCAAGGAAACCTCCGTATTAGCGAATTATCTGTGAAAAACAGTTACACAGAAATCAACGCTACCCAACCTTCAATCTATGAACCACCTGTTAGACGGGCGAAACTTACCAAGGAACAACGCCAATACCACATAGACAACCATCTTTGTTTCTACTGCAGACAGGAAGGACATTCTATCTTTGGATGTAACCACCCAGACAAAAAGCCGCCCCGTCAACCCATGATACGACAAGTATTCCCCATCGAAGAAAACGATGAGGAGATGGACCAAGATGAAGGTTTATCTTTTCCTGATTCTCCTCTATAAAGGCATCTTATAGAGGAGAGGTGCAATTATCCCATTGCACCCCTCGAAAGATTGGTCTCACCCAATCTTCTAAGTTATGCCATGTACCCCCCCACATGATTCGGAATACAAGATCTCCAAGCTTTCAACTCAAGATCCAAATCGACCTTGACGGGAAACTAATGGATGCCCACGCGTTACTTGACAGTGGAGCCGAAGGAATCTACTGTAACACAAGCTTTATCGAGAAACACTCGATACGTACACATGCTATCGATCGCCCCGTATACCCATTCAATGTGGATGGAACAATTAATAAGAACGGGGCAATGTGCCATGCCGCCATCTTGCAAATGGGGATGCGCATTGATCAAGATCACTGGGAAACTGTCGAAGCAGCCATAACTAATCTTGGCCAAACCAAGATAATCTTGGGAACTGACTGGCTACAAGCCCACAACCCAAGCATAGATTGGGGTGCAAAAACAATCAAATTTGATTGCTGTCCCCCTCATTGTCATCCCAGTGCAGTCAAAGAACAAGATCGTCATGATCGCGACCTGGCCTTGCAACAACTATTGCCCTACGATAAATGGGAAACCCAAGACAACGATACCCTGGATATTACAAGTGAGGGTCTAGATGTGACGCAACACATTAGAACCCATCTGGAACATTTCCTTCCAGACCTTGATGTTACTGTGTCATGCCACAGAATAGTCAAGGAATGAGTTGGTCACAGTCCAACTACTTGAGCCATATCCAGGTTGAAAGAACGAGTTGGTCACAGTCCAACTACTACTCAAGATCGAGTGGGTCACAGTCCCACTACAAGTTGAGTGGGTCACAGCCCCACTACAAGTCGAGTGGGTCACAGCCCCACTACAAGTCGAGTGGGTCACAGCCCCACTACAAGTCGAGTGGATCACAGCCCCACTACAAATCGTCCCAATCTGTCGCTACGGTTGGTAGACCACCAAGACAACCCTAGGGTTGCAAGAACTACAACGTTGACACACCTTGCTCAACAGAAGCAAGCTACACCCGAGGAAATCCCTCTGGAATTTCAACGATATGCGAAAGTCTTCTCTGATGAAGAAGCACAATGATTACCAAAGCATCAACCATGGGACCACAAGATTGACCTCCTTCCAGGTCAAACAATGAAGAAAACGTCAGTGTACAGATTGATACCACCTGAGAAAATCGCCCTACAAGAATACATTACTGACGGCCTAAAACGAGGCACTCTCTGGCGATCCAAGGCACCCGATGCTTGCTCTTTCTTTTTCATTGACAAGAAAGATGGGAAATTATGCCCTGTCCAAGACTATCAACCCCTAAACGCGATAACTAAAAAGAATGCAGCTCCCATCCCACTCATCCCAGAGTTGGTCGATAAACTCTTGGGAGCACGATTCTTTACCAAACTTGACATACGATAGGGATACAATAATGTTCGCATACACAAAGGCAATGAACACAAAATGGCTTTCAAAACACCCATGGGCCTTTTTGAATCCCTAGTTATGACATTTGGTCTATGCAATGCTCCGGCCACTTTTCAAACCTTCATGGATACCGAACTTGCAGATCTAATTGATACAGGTCACATTGTTGTCTATCTCGACGACATTTTGATCTTTGTGCATACCATCGCCAAAGTCACCAAATTCACACACATGGTATTACAGCGCCTTTTGGACTTGGATCTCTATCTGCAACTTGCGAAATGCTCTTTTAACCAAACATCCGTGGAATATTTAGGTTTGATCATTTCTGAAGGAGAATTATGCATGGACCCTGTCAAAATCAATGCTGTCGCAGATTGGCCTATGCCAACCAAAGTCAAGGACATACAAGGATTCCTGGGATTTTGTAACTTCTATCGGTGTTTTGTCTGGAACTACTCCACCCTCGCCCATCCTTTGTTTGATCTTACTAAAAAGGACACACCATTTCTATGGGGACCCACTCAAGCGGATGCCTTCCAAAAGTTACAAAATGCCATTACCACATCTCCTGTGCTCCTCCTACCTGATTACGGCAAACCATTCACCCTTATTACAGATGCCAGTGATTACGCTACAGGAGCAATCTTGGAACAAGAGGATGCCTTTGGATGGTCTCACCCTGTGGCTTACTACTCCAAATCACTGCAGCCAGCAGAATGCAACTACAAGATCCATGACAAAGAACTCTTGGCTATTGTTCATGCTTTGATGCATTTTCGCCATTACCTCCAAGGCAATGTTCACCAAACAAAAAAAAATTCTGACCATGCAAATCTCAAATACTTCACGACGAAGCAGACCCTCACTCGTTGTCAAGCACACTGGTCTGTTTTGTTGGGAACTTATGACTACATCATCATTCCAAAGCTTGGCAAGCTCAATCAAGCAGACGCTCTGTCCAGGCGTCCAGGCCATAAAGAGGGGATAGCATCCGATAATGCTGAATGTGTTCTGCTTGATCCTAGCAAATTCTTGCTAAAACCAGAACAATTTCACATAAGAGCCCTACATAATACGGCAATCCCCACTGGAATGGATGAAGAATTATGCGCAGCACTTATGGAAGCTATCAAAATTGATAACTCCATAGGAATGGGAGACAAGCTTAAAAAGCTCATCACTAGCGGACCTAGACAAGTCACCAAGGGATTACAAGATTGGAACTACAAAAACGGATTGTTCCTCTACAAAGGTTTGGTTTTTGTACCAAACAACAAGAATATATGACGCAAAGTCGTGCAACAGTTCCATGACAATATAATGGGACACCCGGGACAGTGGAAAACCATTGAACTCATCACACATGAATATTGGTGGCCTGGAATCATGGAATTCATGAAATCATACATCAAAGGATGCGCTATTTGTCAAACCACCAAAATCAAGCCTCCAGTCAAAGTTCCACTAAAACCAAATGAAATCCCCTCTGGAATATGGGAAACAATTACCATGGATTTCATCGTCGATCTTCCACTTTTGAATGGATATGATAGTATCCTTACAGTTGTTGACCGCCACAGCAAGGCTATCATCCTAGCCCCTTGTCACAAGACAATCACAGCCAAGCAAACAAGCCAACTATTGATTGACTATGTATGGAAACGCACGGGTTTCCCCTTGACGATCATCTTGGACTGTGGACCACAATTTGCAGCACAAGTCACACAAGAACTTTGGAGAAAACTGGGAATCAAGCAGAAATTGTCAACTGCATTTCACCCGCAGACAGATGGAGAATCTGAACGCGTCAACCAAGAAATCAAACAATACCTTCATATTTGTGGAAACTTTCAGCAAAACGATTGGGCCACATTACTTCCCATCATTGAATTTGCGCACAACGCACGACCATACCGTAGCACACACAAATCCCCCTTTGAAGTCTGGTATGGGATACACCCGACCTTTAAACCCCCATTACAACTACAAACCAGACTACAAAGTGCAGATGAATGTGTTCAATACCTCGAAGAAATGCACAAAGAAGTGACTGCAGCATTACATCTTGCAGCACGAGAAATGAAGAGCGGAGGCCCCACTAAACCGTTGCACACATTCCACAAAAATGACCTTGTACTCTTGGAAGCTACCAACCTACAGACCACCCACCCAAAGGCAAAACTTGCACCACGTCACTATGGACCTTTCAAGGTCATCTGGGCTTCACCAACAAACTGCAAACTCGAGTTACCACCGCAGATGAGGATATACCCAGTATTCCATAACTCCCTGTTAAAACCCTACATGGAGACCACTGCACATGGACCTAACTTTACACATCCCCCTCCTGAAATAATCGGAGAAGAAGAAGGTCACTACGAAATCAAGAAGATCCTCCAGTCACGTCCTACAAGGAATCGCAAAAGCACACAGTATCTAGTCCACTGGAAAGGCTACACTGATGCCGACTGCACCTGGATCCCAGCCAAGGAGCTGACACATGCCAAAGAACTTGTCGAACAATTTGAAGCAACGCAGAAAGCTGCGCAGCAAGCCAAAGAGGGGATATGAGCCTTGCAGGAGCAAGGGAAACCTAAAGAGGGGATACTGTTGTGGACAAAGTCCACGCCATCTAGAAACCCAGCCCAAGCCCCCACGAGTCCCACAAGAACTGCCCCTAAACCAAGCTATAGCCAAATGGCTATCCGACATCCCCCTGAGCCCGCGATAAAGCCCAGTCAACAACCAACAACCAAAGAGAATCTTCGACCCTGTGACCCTGGGAAATCCCCACCCCATGACCAATCATATGACCCATCACGTGACTTAGCACGTGACTCATCACGTGACCTACAAGCCCTCAAGCAAGCACGTGACCAAACATGTGACCTATCAGCACGTGACCGTGGGAACCTAACACATGACCTACCAAGGGATTGGTCATCTACACGATCACCTGATCGTGCGCGCTTTCTACACACATCTTGTCCATTGATCCACACATGGAAGACTGTGGGAACAATCAACGGTTGATCAAGAATCAACGAAGTCACAAGACTTACTGCAGAACTGCGGCACAGTCTGCAGTTCATCTATTATTAGTTTGTGTCTATTCTTAGTTCAAGTCTCACCCGTCTCTTGTATTATTACCTGCCCTAAAGGGGCACATGTCCACCTGTCTCTCTCTATTATGCCTACCCTTAGCTACGCACAGACCCCCCTGTATTAGTATATAAGACCTGCGAATTTATACGAACAGTCTGAGGACTGTTCTCTTGTCACCCCTTACATAAATAACTGCCAATAAGTGATTACAAGACTCTAATTACCGTTTACCCTTTTCCCCTTTCCCTCTTCAAGATCTAAGCTCTGTCTCCTTCAAGCTTGACGTTGTCAACCTTTGCGGATCAGTCACCTTCAAACCCTCATTGTCGTCGTGTCCCACTATGTCCACATAGTGCACTCTTGACAGTCACATCATATATGAGATTGGGTCAACCTGACTCAACCTAGAGCAAGTGGCAGTGACAAGGAAGATGTTTCTGTAGGTAATGCTGCAACTCACCTTACAGACAGGTAGTCATGCCCACCTCACAATGTATCTGCACATGCACCAGTCACAGCTGTGCCAAGAAGCATACAACCAATAAGAGAGGGGTTTTGCTTCAAGGGAAGATGGTTGGAGTGCAAGAATACAGGGACCATCACATGTGTGACAAGGGTCTGAAGTATATGGCATCTCCTCTGAGTCCTGGTGCAGCATCTACCATGAACCAATCTACCAAGTGTACCAGCACAGAGGCTCCAGACTCAGTAGGTGATACTGGCGATGGTGTGGACGACTCAGCTGGAAACTGTACAATGGCCCCAACTCCTGAAGCAGATGAGCTTGCTGATGCCTTGGAAGATAGTATTTCTGATTTCCAGTCTGGGAAGCTTCAAGATATCAGTGTCAAGGATCTGGCCTTTTGCAAGCCATCCACAGGCAACAACCTATCTCTCAGGCTTCCTCCCCCCTTACAAAGTCATGCCACTGTGAATGCTGAGTTCCTACAATACCAAGAATGGATCATAAAGTTGTATGTGGAGATCAAGAAACTGGAATGTGAAAATCTTGAATGCTGTAGGAACATAAAATCTCGGTTTCTTGATGACCTGTGGAAGGAGTGGTCCAAGCTGGACAAGTTGAAATGCAGTGCATGGCAGATGGCTTCTAAGAAGTGTGCCACTATCATACCACACCATCCAGACCCTGGTTCGGCACAGGTAATAGACACATATGAGTATCACAGTAATCTCAGTCAAGATATACATTGCTGATAGCTGTTGTATCCTTAGCCCATCATTTTGACATACTATTAATGACTCCCAACATCCCACCTGCCACTTTGGTTATATATATCCTTGTTGCTGTGATGCATATAGAATCTAGGCTCTTGCTAAGAGGTTGCAACCAGCTCCTCTTTTCCCTACACTTTCTCATTGACCTTTTGGTTGAAGACTACAACAACGCTGCCAAGAGCCAGGGTAAACTCATTGCAAAATTGGTTCCAATGGATGTGTGCATAGTGGTGTGGAGGCTTGCACTGAAACCTTTGCACAAAGCATTCATCTGTTGCCCCAAATGTTCCGCTTGTTACCCCAATAATAGGCTTGATTCTTGTCCCAAGCTCTGTATATCAAAGCCTTTGTCTACCCAACAACTCTGTGGCCAACACCTTCAAAAACCTTGCAATATTCATGGCCATAGTCACAACATCCCAGTTTGTCCATTCTTGTACCATAACTTCAAGGAATGGCTGGGAGAGATATTATGCTGTCCTGGAATGGAGGACATGATGGACTGCAGCTTCTCTCCATCACCTGATGGGACCATGGGTGATATCTGGGATGCCCCAGGGTTGTACGAAATTCCAGGGCCTAATGGTTGTCCTTTCATCCACAGATATCCTGATAACAAAGGGCACTACCTCTGTAGTTTCAACATGGATGGTTTCAATCCCTTTCAGCTTAAACAGGCAGGCCAATCTGCCACTGTGATGGGATTGTACATGGTGTGTCTCAACCTCCCACCAGAGGTGCGCTTCAAACCCAAGAATATGTTCTTGGCTGGGATTATTCCTGGACCTAAGGAACCCTTGATGGTGGAGATAAACAACTTCTTGCAGCCCCTTGTTGATGATCTTCTGTAGTCCTATGAAACTGGCATGTATTACACTTGTACATGGAAATATCCCAATGGAAGGAAGACAAGAAGTGCCCTGGCACTGATCATATGCAATCTTCCAGCAGCCCATCAGGCACTCAGTTTCACCAGGCCACAATCAACCAACTTTTGTTCATACTGCAAGTTACAGCTGAAAGACATCAATAATCTCGATGTCAGCAGCTGGGAGTCCTGCTCTTGTGAGGAACATCGAAATCTTGCCCTCAAATGGCAGGACACTTTGGAAGAGGCTCGGTGTGTCGAAATCACCCACAAGTATGGTGTACACTATTCAGAATTCCTATAACTTCCATATTTCAATCCAATACGCAATCTCTGTGTTGACTCCATGCATGCATTCTTCTTGAGACTTTTGTCCCACCATTGTCAAGACATCTAGGGAATGAACATTAAACTTGACAATGGCAACAGCCTAACAATCGATCCTGTGCCCTCAGAGATATGATTGTCGCCAGAATTCCACAATGCATTCCTTGCTCTCTGCTCTGAAGCTTTAGGAACACTATGAAAGTTCCCCTTCAAAACACTTTGTTATCTGGCTGCAGATCAAAGCATTCTGGTAAAGGCCAAGAGTCTTGAAGAGATAATGGCCATTTTGACCAAATATGTGATTCTTGTATTTTGTGCTGTTTAGTGACTCAGAATGTTGATGGTGCAGTTCACAGCGATGCAACAATGGATGGTTTGATAAGGAAGAAAATCTTCACATCCCTCTCTTTCCTCTACCACCATCATGGATTCTCATTATCCTTCACATTCACCTCCCCCTGGTTCTCTGGGCACTCCTCCTCATGGTCGGTTCCTCGGTCCTACTGGCAACAGTCTAGCTACTGGACCCCATGAGCTTCTGCCCTCCATCATTGTCGCTGGCGGCTACCGTTGCAGCGAAGTCACTTGGGAGCCTTTTCAAGAAGGCGGCGGTCCTGGTTACCCCTTCCCCGTCTCCTGCATCCTCAATCCCTCTTGACATCTCCGCAGAGGGCATCGACAACAGTGATGTCTCTCTTTTGCTTGCCAGCATCTTGGAGCTTCCCTTCCCCACTGCTTTCAAGACACTCTTGGCATCCTCTATGGCCCTCTGGGTGGCATTGGCTCCTGATGTCACAACCGTTCGATCTCTTGGCCTTGACACGGCCATCGACGGCTTCCTTAGTTTTATCGCGCCCACCCCTCCTACTCTGATTTGCCCTGCCCCACTTCCCGTGGACATCCCTCCCACCCCCTGTTTCTCTGCCTCCCCCTTGCCTCCCCCCCTTCCTCGTGATGAAGACGCCATTATGGGCGACTCTTCTTCGTCTCATCTTTGCACTCCGATGCCTTGCCCCTTGGAAAAGGGCAAGATGCAAGCCCTGGGGCCTTCTGAGGTTCCTGTGGATCTGGCGCCGCTACCTGTCACCCCCTCCCCACTCCCTGCCCCCCCTGCCCTTCCTCCGTCTTGTGTCCCTATAAGTGACCACACTTGGGACCAGGTTTGACCTAGCGTCACCCAGACGAGGACTGGTAAGAGGGCGTCCTTCGCCAAGGCTGCCACGAAAGTAGCTTCCAAGCCCAGCCCCCCTAAGCCCCCTCTTGGCCCAAAGGCTGACCTTGCTCAGCGCCGAAGCCATGCTGCACCCCCCCCCTGCCAGGCCCAGCCTTGTACTGAGCCTTACCCATCACACGCTCGTATCGACCCTCCGCGCCAAGGCAGCTCTTGCGCCCCCAGTTCTGGTTGATGCCTGCAACGCCACACTCTCCACCGATCCCACCCATGCCAATGTTTGAGTGTCCGCTGCCAAGTGGACGCCCAAGGGGAACTTGGTCGTGTTCACTGGTCCCAGTGTTTCTTGCAACGCCCTCTTTGCCACCTCTCACCTCCTCACATCTGCCGTGTCCTGGGTCCTGCCAGAGGATACGGCGATCTCCTCCCGCCTGAATGTCAAGTGGGGAAAGGTTCTGATTAACTTGGTTCCTACTGGCGTCTCTGTGGGATGCCCCACTGCCCATTCCCCTGCCGCCTGCTGGCAGGATCTTATCTCCAACAACCCTTCCCTATGCCACCTTACAGTTTGCCAGCTGCCCTCCTGGGTGCGCCGGCCTTCCCTCTACCAACTGGGGTCGCAATCTAGTCTAGTCTTCTCTTTCAAAGACCCAGATGGCTTGATTGCCCCTGCCCTTATCTGTGCATGCCATGTGTACACCTTTGGGTTGCAGTGCCGCGTTTCTCGCTGGCGCTATCCCCCTCCCTCCCCTGCCAAATGTAAGGCGGCGGAGATCGCAAAGAAGGCTCAGAGCACCTGGTCTGCATGCAAAAGCGTTGCTGGATTGAGTCGCCCCCTTGCCCCACCTGCTGTCTCCATCACGCAGCTTGCTGCGTATCAGTCTAATGCCCTCCTTGAAGACGGCAACATGTCGGCGATCCCGGAACTTGCCGCTGCTTTGACTTCTCAGTCGAAGCAGGCCCCTACCTCCTCTCCCCCCTCCGCTAGGTCCCGGAAGTGGGCATCCCGTCAATCGCACCCCTTGCACACTAGTGTGGCTCCTGCTGCAGCTTCGGCTGCGCCTCAGTACTAGATCGGACAAGACCCTATTGATCACATGTTCGCCGGATGCAATATATCCCAGCTGGTCGCCCTCCTTTCCACACCCCTCCTTTCTTAACCCCTGACCTGCATACCCCATTCATCCACCAACCCCTAAACAGGCACTCTAGCATTTTCCCCCCTCCCCACCCCCCTTTCCTGAGTACGCCCCATGGGCTTCTACTTCCCCTCTCCCTCCTCTACCTGGGTCTGCCCCCGCCTCCCATCATCAGCACTCATGTGTGATAATAGGGTGCAAGCAGCGGTAGCATCACCCGCTCCAGTAGGGCACAATGAAGACAGCACACGCGTGTTGAGGTCAGCGTGGCTGAGTCAGGACATTACGGTAGTTGCAGGATTTCGCACAGAGTAGTTTAGTTTCAGTAGCATATATTATGTCTGATAGCTCATGTTAAGGACAATAAACTTGATTCAAAAAAAAAAAAAAAAAAAAAGAGGGGGGACAGGTAGAAAATCTGAGAACTAAGGAGAAGACATACAGTATATCAAAATCAGTTGTACAGTTGCTGTAAATGGGGAACAATGGAGAATCAAGGACATCAGTACCTGAATGAATGCCATTGCTATGCAAGGAGAGGAGAGGAGGTCATGTTGCATATGAGATTGGGTCGACTGAGGCTGGGAGCAAATGAGAAGGGAGAAGCTTCCATAAGTGACACTGCAGCCCACCTTACAGACAGTAGTCATGCCCACCTCACAACATATCTGCACCAGTCATGGCTGTGCCAAGAAGCATACAATCAACGAAAGAGGAGTTTTGCTTCAAGGAAAAAGGGTCAGAGTCCAAGAATACAGGCACCATCATACATGTGACAAGCATCTAAAGTATATAGAATCTCCTCTGAGTCCTGGTGCAGCATCTACTGTGAACCAATATACAAGTGTTCCGGCACAGAGGCTCCAGATTCAGGCTACATATACATGTGTGCCATCGCCAATCTGCACATACTACTGTTTGCCGATTTCACTGCTGTTCCTCACCATCTGTCTTCCAGTGTCCAACTTGCTGCCTGCCAGTGTGGAAAATGTCTGAAACCTAGAGCCATCTTTGCCCTCTGTGAACTCTGTGATGATATGTATAAATTCCTCACCACCACACCAGCATACTGCATTTTGATGAGAGGGTACCACAGTCTATGCTCCACCAAACTTGGACTTGGACAGTGGCATGCTCTGTCTATCCACATGCAAGGGCCAGGCTGCCTTTGACAATTTTGAGGCCCTCATTCCTAGCCTTCTATTTGACCCTCTGCCATTCTCCCTTTGAAACACTTGCACACAGGTATGGACATTGATGTGAACTTTCTGGAGTCAGCACCTTGAGATATTGAACACCCTGGACAATAGTCAGAGGTATATCAACAAGGCATATTCCCTGACTTTCTAACTCATGCTGCTGCTATCACTGGCAAGATTGACAAGTACAAGTTCATCAATGTGCTTGGAGACCCTGAGGACCCTGACCCACAGCGAAAATTGGGTGACCAGACCATGACCAACATGGATGATGATTAGCATGCTCCTCTAATTCAAAGAGATGTAGGGGCTCATGAGTGCATAAGCCTCAACTACCAGTCATGGTACATAGCAAAGCAAAGAGATTATGCAATCTTGCATGCTCACTGATTTCATGGTAAGGCCATAGGGAATTCGAACACTAGCCAGGAGGCTATCATAGAAACACAAGAACTGCAACATCAAAATACAGCACACCTATCTTTGGGACATCCAATGGATCCTCAACAACCGACAGAAGTATGTCAGTGGCTAGAGTACCATAATGTGGACATCTCAATCATGTTTTAAACAGCCTGACACCACCTTTCTTGAAAGCGCTTCACCCAATGGATTACCAGTGAACCCAGCAGTTGCCAGTGATCGACATGAAGCCACAGATGCAGGTTCTGAATACATGGGAGTTGTGCCCCAAGAACATGCCACTCCTAGAGCAGTTAGCAGATACTTAAATGTGGAGAGGGCACTCAACTTATAGAAGGACAGTCGATTAACATCAGTTGCCAAGGATACCAATGAGGTGCACAGTTCGCTTTCAAGTTCTGTCTGATGTTATTCACTTCATTTCTTGCATGAAGTGGCAAGTCAGCACAACCAAATATCGAAAAGAAAAACTTGAGGAATTATGTGTTGGCCTTTGCAATTGTTGCAAAAAGTCATTACAGAAGTTTTTGCATGACTTAGCAATTGGTGCTTTGTTGGAATTCAGAAAGGCAACACACCACATTTGTTCTCCATCCATCTTCTGCCTTACATATCTTTACAGTATATTTTTTAAGACAGATATCCTCTGCAAACACATGGAGCAGACAGAGGCACAAAAGTTGCATCAAAATTTGATCCAGATTGTCAAGGATATTTTGTGTGACATGCCACAGTTCTGTGTCATATTGGCTGGTGGAAGTGACCATCCTATCACACATTGCTGTTAAGGTCCAAGGGCCTTAAAGACGCGACATGCATGGGTTGGTTTGGCGATGACTGGGATTGCTCAGTGGGTTGTCCTCCTGAGGCAATGATCATGTGAGTAGCACAGTACCGGTTGGCTACACAGTATAACAAGTAAGTCCCTGATGATAAGGGTGACTTCTGAATGTCTTGATAGATGATGAAAGGGGAGAGCTTCAAGAGGGGTTTGAAGTGACTGAGGGTTCAGGCTGTTTGACTCTGAGAGTCCTGAGTGGAAGCTACAAGTCTTGGATTGAAAACCAAGTTAGGCTTAGGGCCTAACTGCTAAAAGTACGAGTGCTTATATACAAGTAGGAAGTAACGGGTCACACAGGAGTCACAGAATAATACTGTCACGTATAGTAAGGTTCATCATGAGCTGGCAGTTCTAAGTATAGCTCCATCATGAGCTGGCAGTCTATCATGATGTGGCAATGAGCTGGCAATCCATAATAGGTTAAATGGTGATGCTGTGGAGTGCTGCGGACTGCGGAGTGATGGCATGTGATATCTGACTGCGGAATGGTCAGGTGATCCATCAGGTGACTTGTCAGGTGATTCAGTAGCAGTCTGAGCGGCGCGTAAGGGAACGAGTAGGGAACGAGTGACTGAGAGTGCAGAATAAATGGTGGAAAAATAGTGGAAAATTGGTGGTAGGGCCCAGGATCGTAACATGATGCCCTTCCTAGAGTGGTCGTTACCACACAACCTAGGGTGAAGATGGTTGCAACCAGTCGGAGGGTACATGAGGTATCCCAATGTCCATGCTGTCTGGCATAGACTGTCTTGGATCTGTGATTTGTCCTTCCTCCATTGATGAGTCTAAGTCAGTTATTTCTCCTTCTTCCATAAGTTCGTCTTCAACTTCAATGATTGTTTGGACTGGGGTTCTATAGAGGTTGGCGAGTCCAAAGCTAGAAGGGGTTGACAGAGTTGAAGTTGCAGGGGAATTTTGACTAGTTGATTTTCCTGGACTCATCATTATTGTGGGTCGTGATGGTGAAGCAGTGATAGTTGTCGAGGGGTAAGGAGGAGTCGGAATGTGTTCTGGGAAGTCAGGAGGGGTGGGCTGTTCTTCCGGACTCATCAACCGTGGTATTTCTGGTTCACTTCGCTCACGCTTGAGTGGCATTGCAATATGTTGCAGTGACTCTTGTCGCTTTCCTGTGTTGGGGGAGGGTTGTGATGTCTTCCAAACCAGTCCTTCTTCACGAATGAATTCTTTATGTTTTTTGAATAAAGGGGTGGTTCGGATGGGTGGAATTCGTGGTAGTTGTGATGATGATGGTACTTCTGGGGGCAGAGATTTTGTTTCTGGTGAGAGTTCCTTTCGTTTTCCAGTGATGGGTGGTCGTTGGAATTCTTCCCATTCCGGTGGAGTGGGTCTATCCCTTGATAACGTCCTTGATTTCAGATGTCTGGGTAATGGGGGTTTGGTTTGACTGAGTGTCATCAAGACAATGGGAGGGAACTCTGATGGGGTTGCGACTGGAGATGGTACTTGTGGTTCAGGAAAGAGTTGCGATGATGATGCAACTGGAGGCAATGGTTGCGGAGTAATTCTTGGGAAAGGTGGTATGTTCCATGGGAGAGGGATGGAATCGAGTGAGGAGGGTGCGGTCCACTTGACTGGTGGTAACGGTTTGCTTTCCATTTGTTGGGTAACTGGTATCGATGATGGCAAGGACAGGGGTAAGGGTATGTTGACTGGGTCGGGTGTTTCATCCATTGGAACCGGTGGTTCGTATTGTTCCATTGATGAGTACTGTCGTCGATATGATCCCCAAGGTACTAAGGGAAGTGGTGGTGATGTGACTCGGGGTGGTTCCACAAATGGCGGATTAATGTTGGTGGGTATTTGGACGAATGGTGACAGGTCCACAAGGAGTGGTAATGGTGTTCTTGGTACAACTGGTGGTAGCGGTATGCCTTCCTTAGGTAAAGACGATGATGGGTGGATAAATTGTCGGATAACTGGTATTGGTCCGACATGAGGTAGTGGTGTGGTGACTGGGGCTGATGGCGGTGGTTCTGGGATGACAGTGGTAGTTGATCCTCCTGTTCCTCCTGAGGGACCTGGACTGGATATGAATATGGGTGATGGTGACTTGCTCCTCATAACCCTTTTACGTCCTTTGAGGAGGGTTTGAAGTCCTTCAAGGAATGTTTGATCCTTCAGGATTTGATAATGAGGGGATAATGTGCCAAAGGGGAGAATGGTTCTTTTCTGGAGGTTCCTTTCTTTCGCGATGGTTAGGATGATTTCTTTCGTTACCATGTCATAGAGTCGTTGGTGGAAATGGTATAGGTAGAGGGTGGTGTTGCTGTCCTTCTTTCTGAACATCCTAGCAACTGAGATGTTCTTGAACTGGTTGTTGAGGAGGGTCCACTTGTTGCTAAGTCAGACCATATCTTTGATGCATTCTTCACACTTCTTCTTGAGCAATGTGGAGGAGGTGGTCTAAGGGGAGGAGTCCAGTATCGGTGTATTGCTCGGACTGGTTATCGTCTTCGATGGGGGTAAGGGGGTCGGGATTGGTGATATGAAGTGGAACATTTTCTGCTTCTTTGGGGTTAATGGCTGTTTCATTGCTGCTGCTTCCGCTAGTAGTACTAGTGGGGGTAACGATGTTGAAAGGGGTTGCGGGTCGGGGTTGATATCAAGGGGGATGGGAAGCAAATGGATTTCTTTTGAAGTTGATGTGGGTCCTGAGGACAGGGTCTTCGTTATTAACTGGGACCATGATTGCTTCATGGTCAATGTTGATGGCGTCGAAGTTTTCTCTAGGTCGCCAAGTGGTCCAGTGGTAACCAATGTCAAAATGTCCTTGTTGAATAAAGGTTCTGAAGAAGTAGAGTTGGTTGTTGTTGGTATGCATGCGGATGAGGATAACTCCATTGTCGGTACCCAAGGTAAAGATGGTAGAGGTGGAAAATCCTGTACTGGGGAGTTCATGGTTGATGGAAGACATAGGGGTTGGGGATAGAGAGCATTGTCTGAGATTTCAAGGGTTCTTATACTGCTTGGTTGACTTTCAAATTCTGCTAGTAGATCCAGAGTGTGGAGATCCTTGGAGTTAACCCAGGAATCATGAGCTGGTGTAGTGTTGCCGCAACTTGGTTAGAAGTCGGCTTCTGGGCCAGAGCAAGTCGCTTATGACGCCTCCGCTAACTGAGCCAATGCTGATTGCTGACTCACCTTGAGTTGCAACTAGAAGTCAACCTAAGCCGTCCGTCCTCTGCCCTCTCCAACAACGCAGTTCCTTTTGCTGGCTCGCATTCTTCCCATGTATAGACCAGAGTCACCAGACACCATTGGCTCGAAAGAGGGTGCGGATTTTCATCACTACCTGTTCTCCGTCGCAAGTGCTAATGTTTTCACGGGATGGACCCCATTGACATTTGTCTTGTCGAGGCTCAACCACGCCAAGCAGAAGCCCTCCCATCCATTCTCATTCCCACCGTCAACCCAACCATCTACCAAGCCCACTCCGAACCAACTTCTCAAGATCTTAGCGAATCCCGCGCAGTGGAGAAGGATCCGCGAAAACCAGACATAATGGCTACGTCCCCTGCTGATGTGCCCCAGGGATTACAGAGCATGACCAATCTTACAGGCGGCTTTGCCATGAGCCTTCCCACTGCTTTTCAGTCTTCTGAAGACGTGTACAAAGCGTCTATTGAAGACTGGAAACGAATCTTTGGCCAGAACATTGTTCCTCAACGTGCGAGCAAAAATTTACTTCAATTAATGTGGCTGGCGCTCAAGGACAAAGTTCTAGTACATTGAATACTTTCTACCTATTCAGTATCTCTATTACTCAGCCTCTTCCAGGATTTTGGTCAACCCCACCCCAATGGTGAACCCCCGGATCAAGGGCGTTACCATCCTCGTTGCCATTGTGATTGTCATTCTTGTCGGGTCATGTGACGGCATCTTTCTCTGGTCACAATATGTGGTGCGACGAATCTGGTACAATGGGCGAGTCAGACGCGATCAAGAAGCTTTCGTACTGCGAGTGTATTGCACTCAGGAAAAGACAACTTGCCAAGTTTGATCCCGATAGTGCTCCTGATGATGGTGAGAGCACTCGCAGGTCATGAATGAACGTGAATCCTTCCGGCTTGGATTTACTTGGCTATATGGACTGCTTTGTCCAAGTCGTCAGTGGAAGTGAGGTTATCGAAGGGATTGGTCCATATCTGGTGATCGCTATCAGACCAAAAAGTTTCAACGGGCGTATCATGATGGGTATATCCTCTGTCCGTCTTACTGTTTATGTTCACTGACAAGGCCACTTGTAGCATTACGTACTGATTCAGAGAACACGCCTCTGCAACTGAAGTTGAATGACTTGGCCGATTGCGAAGATCGGAAGTATTGCTGAGGTGCTCCTTTTCGTGTTGCTTTTTAACTGGCTTATCATTCAAGAAGTACTTGACTGGTCATGGCAGCAGCAGCTGGCACGGTGACGGCCAATACGCCAGTGGTCCCGATGATGGTCAATACGCTGGCAGTCACAACACCAGCGGCAGTCGCGATGACGTTCAATACGCTGGCAGCAGCAACCATGATGACAGTCAATATGGTGGAAGCTGCTACAGAGCGAGCACTACTCCCCCCTCCACTTCTCTTGCAATGCCATCCCCGTGTGCCACTCCTGCCACTCCAAGTCCTCGCTGACGTCCGGTCCTGCAACAACTTCGAACGCCCCAGCATCTCTTTCACAGGATGTTTCTTTGTATGCCCCAATTCCCTTTTCTGCATTGTTGCCCGTTATTGACTATTCGTCAGCTCTCAAATCAATACCGTGTCCAAGGGACAGTCCAACATCCCCAACTACTCAGCGACGGGCTGTTCGTATTCCTACCAACCGGGGAGTATGATAGGCCTCAGCGGTACTAGCATGGGGCCCAACTTCCTCCCGAACACCGCCGGTTCTACGTCCACCATATCTCCCGATCCAACAACAGGCGCCACCTCCAAAGGCTTTTTCGCAAACAAAGCCGGTGTCGGCATAACCTTCGCCATAGTCGGGATCGTTGGCGCTCTTGCCCTCATACTTTCATACTGGGCGTCCGCATGGTTCTCAAGCGGAACCGCAATTCGTGCGAAGCGAGAGAAGTCGACGAACCGTTCGAGTCACACAAACAACCCCCAAAGGTGATCCTCTGTCTAGTTCATCTTTCAATGACCCACTGACCTCTACAATCTAAAGGAATTTGAGTGAAAAGGGAATAGTTTTTGTACAAATCCTCGTCATCGCTGTCACTGTCATGTCGCAGTACCTGAAGGTAATTCCAACAATCCACAATTCGAAATTTTTATTTTGACAACTTGTCAATCGCGGGACTTCTGCTTGCTGTCACATTAGCATTGGCCTTCGCAACCGCTCGCACTTGCCATCATCCGTCCTTGTCACTACACGTCACCGCCTACGCCACCATCTCTTCATCATCGCCACTGCCTTCCGCCATGTTACCGCCTTGTCACGTCAACATGCCGACGCTTGCTAATATCAATGCCAACACACTGGCATCAACGCTTCCCTGGTTTCTTTACCTTGTGCGTCCTCGCTAGTTCGGGAACGTGGCCCTTCCCTCTCTTCTCTTACCCACAAGATGGTCGTCTTTACTGGTTCTTTCGGTGTTCACACCAAGTTCGCACAGAAGTTGGATGAAAATCGGATAAGGGCAGGCAATGAAGAAAAGAGCAGTACAAATTCCAGGGACTTTGCCATCGATATGTCAAACCTTGATGCAACTCTTACGCTTTCACGATAAGTAGTTTGGAATTACTGTACCCTGCGCTCTCAATGTGGATCCTGTGTGAAGCTGTATGTAGCTACTGTTTCTATTATGTTGTTTTTTCCAGAAATCGATGCGTCGTAAGTTTAAATCAACATGTCATGAGTTCCAATCAACGTGTCATGTGTTCATAAATAGGTGCTCCCATGCACATACTTGCACGCTGGCATGCTCACAATAGACACGTGTCATTCTTTGACTCATTCCACTCTGATTCATCTCAAACTCAACCCCATGCTTTTCCTGACAAGGTGCGGCCCCCCCATACTTTCCTGACAAGGTGCAGTCTTTCAAAAATGATATAAAGGTATGGCAACCTCAAGTCCTTTCCTAACCAACACTCATGGCACACCATTGTACAGCTGTCGCCCATTCACGATCCAAACCCTCTTTGCCCAGTCTGGCACCTGCATCTCAACCTGCTGAGTCTCAAGAAAGCTTTAATCTGGATAATGTCTCAGGTAGCGACGAGCCAGCCCAAGTTGATCATGGCAACAAAATAAAGGTCAACGATCCTGACGCCATCACCTTACCTAAGGTCCCCACAAGTGATGTTCTATATTTTTTCAACAAATCAGCAGTAGGAGAAAGGTCATCTGCAAAGTGTGCCTGTAAGTTTCCTATGCGTGGAACTCTGCAGTTTTGTGACCTAAACAATACTTCATAGAACGGCCAAAGAGAAGGACCCAGCTAGTTGGCCTTTGAACACCTACTATCAGTATTCGAAGACCACATCAAGCTCGGGCCTCTGTGGTCACATCAGAAAGTACCACTACAAGTTACACACAACCTTAGCCCCCCAATACGGTTGGAAACCTCTTGAGTCGCAGTCCTGATCCCAAGCTGTGAGTGGAGCCGAAGCCTTGCAAGTTGAACAACCGGACGAATTCACCGTGGAGAAGTTCCACACGTGCCTCCTCAATTTCATTGTAGCAGATGACCAGGTGGAGCATCTTTTGTCTTTTTATATTTACCGCACTCATGTTTCCCTGTTTCGAACTGCAAGTCTCTGAGCGTTGTTGTGTGTCCTGAGTTCAGGGCGATTCTGCTACTCCTACGACCTGGTCTCAAAGACAGTTTGATCCCCCGTTGAACGAAGATATGCCAGCTCATTCTCCAAGCCTGGAGAGGGTACTTTACAGAATTTCATGCTGACCTTGTGGCATGTTACCCCCAACCCCTTCCATAAATAATATATCTTCTCATTTCTTAAATCAAGGCCGCTATGGGGCGTGTCTTCTTAATGGTGGACACATGGTCTGATCAATCATACAATTCTTATCTGGCTGTCACCGCCCATTGGGTGGCACAGGTCAATGGAACCTCAGCTTTACAACTCAAGACCGTACTCATTGCTTTTTACTGTCTTGAACAGGGCCATACCGGAACGACGCTAGCAGCGACCTTGATGCACCTTCTGGATAGGGCCGGTATCACACTTAAGGTGAGGCAACGACATTCTTCTGGTGATTAATGGACACTTATTACTCTACTCAAGGTGGGACATATCACCCTCGACAACGCATCGAATAATAATACCATGATGAAGGCGCTCGAGATGATGTTGGCAGCGTGTGATGTTTCCTTTGATGCACATGATCGTCGGATCATGTGCTTCGCCCACATTATTAATCTTTGTTCTGGACGGGTGATAGATGCCGCATCTGGTGTGGCTGGTGACAAGAACACTAACTCTCTGTCTGGTGACGACGCCGTCCCTTCTAGTCCCATACCACAAGCTCGGGCAGCAGTCCGAGCTATTCGAGGATCAGGTGAACGTCGACACGCCTTCAATCGTAATCTCCAAAATGGCAACCAAGAAGGGTGGTTCACGGATCAGTCGTCTAAGATTGTCAAAGTCCAACCCTTGCAGCTCCTGCAAGATGTTCGCACAAGGTGGGATTCCGTTTATCACATGCTGACCCGACTCCTTCAAATGCGTC
>Ga0307510_10000268_pt1 | contig 47652 bp, 47 predicted proteins | sample 12_EM_MG_FD_207224 | JGI IMG/M metagenome (GOLD analysis project Ga0307510, IMG submission 207224) | Populus trichocarpa ectomycorrhiza microbial communities from riparian zone in the Pacific Northwest, United States - 12_EM | ecosystem: Host-associated > Plants > Roots > Unclassified | place... | reverse complement strand
CAGGGCCTCGTGGATTACGGTTCGCATCCATACAGAACAGGGACTCGGAGGCGCTTCCTCTTTCGCTTCTCATTCCCACGCAAAGTTTTTTGCGTTGTCATCATCACTGACACGTGCGCTAGTTGTTGTGTGGAGTGCATGTTGGGTCGAGGGAAGAGATCGAGGGTGCGAACGGTTCAGCAAGGTACAGAATGTACAGCAGAGTCCTATCACGCTGATTGTACTGAACGGAGTTACTCCACGCTGCCAGAATCTGGGCCTGCTCGAGGATCCAGAAGGACACGGGGGAGTCGGGGGGACCGCTAAGTCGACAGCGCTTGCAGGTACGCCGGACACCCCAGTTTTGCAAATTTGATCAGAAATCACAAAGGCGCCGAATACTCGAGGCGAGGCACGCGTCCTGCCGTTCTTCTTCCGGAGTTTGAGCCTTGCCGGTCAGAAGGGATAGAATCTCTTTACGTTACAATTTGGTTCGGAGGTTTTTTTTTTTGACCTTTCCTCTCTCCTTTATTAATAATTCAAATATCAAGGGTGAGTCCACCGTGATTGTAGCCGTAAGAGAAATAAGTGAAACGACGCTGTATTTGAGGCCTAGAAGGGGAACAAAACACCAGCGGGGGGCGCAATTTAGCACAAGCCAAGGGCAAAGTTATTTAGTGGGGACCATGGCAATTGGCGACTTCGTGGCCGAAGCCCGGCAAATTTCAATTCATATCAACTTAACCAGTGCCTCAAGGCAGGAAACGCGGCAAATCGCGCTGACTTGACCCACATCAACCCTTATCTGGTTGTACGAGATCTACTTGTCACGGTAAAATCGTGAAGGGTGGGCGCAAGTCAACATGCCCGCTGGAGGGCGATGTGGTCGCAGGTTTCGTAGGAGCCCGTTCTCACCGCTGGAAATCATCACTGGGTTGCACTTGCAGGTGGAGGGGGGAACGTCTTTTGTCAAGAGCATGCAACATGGGAAGCGTGCCCTAACCTCGTGGGTCGAGTGGCAAAATTTATTCTGCTTGATGTCCTTTACGCTAACTCATTGGCCTGCGCAGCTAAGAAGCCGGAGCCGAGCCCTTAGAGAAGAGAATTGCGCTGTTTTCCTTTCAGTAGGTCAGCAAGCTCCGCCGCCGAAATCAGGTGGTAAAAGGAGTTCAAAACGCCGTCGCGTTGCGACTGTCTACCTCTAGATCTGGCGCAAAGGGTTAGGCCGGGTTAGGCCCAATTAAGAGATCAAGCTGGGCGCAAGGGTCAAGGGTCTTTTTTTTTTTCGAAGGACATGACAGGCAGAGCCGGGTGACAGAAGTGAACGAATGGAGAGTGTCACACAGAGTTCCGTATGTCCAAAAGCAAAATTGCCTCAGTTGGAGTGCGAAAAACGAAAACAATGGGCCGACACCACAGCCGATTTCACGACCAAGCGTTCATGTCGAAATCGAAATATTTATGGTGGACAATACGACATGGTACATGGTGAGATTATTCACTGACATTCAGGGATAATTCATGGGGCTTGTTGACTACCGAATACTAGTCGCCTATGTGCTGGTGGGTACAGCAGCTCCGCTGGTGGTGCTGTCACGGCGTTGAGTGTGGTGCAAACGTTCTTCGCGGGCCACCTATGATAACGAATCTGGGTCAAGACACCGTACTGAACGTCAGAGTTTTAAACTTACGTCTCCGGCATCTTTACTGCGTTGGGCTTTCTCGAGCTCCGAACGCCGGCTTTCAACAATGTCATGGGCCTCCTGGAGGTGCCTCTGGCGCATCTAAGAATCGAATCAGTGAAACAACGCAGAGACATTGTTGGCAGCGATGAGGTGTAAATCTAGTGAGTTATTACTATTACTACTACCAAACGCACCGAAAAATCGTTCATCGCCTTGTTTTCGCCTGCAACGGCGAGTTCATGTTTGTGCCGTGCCTCGCTAAGTGCCTGCTCGGTCTTGTGCTCCCCCTTGACAGCTTTATCGTGCACCTGCTGCGCCTTTCGTGTTACCTACTCCCGGTCGTGTCAATTTATATTTGCAAGAGGCACTCAGGCTGTACCTCCTGTATTTTAGGAGACACATACCTTCTCCACCTTCTTCTCTTCCTTTATGGCAAGCTCGAGTGATTTATTGACTTGTGCAATATGTTTCTCGGCAGCGGATGCCTCCAATGCGATAGACTTCTCCACCTTCTTTGCTTCGCCTGAAGTCAAAACATGAGGGGCGTTGGATGTGGATGGGTTCATGTTGACGGCGCCGTCCATGTTATCTCAGTCAAGGTAGAACTTCTCCCCTAGCCCCTAGCCCCTAATTATTATGTCTTGCAATGCTACAGTGATGTCATCTGTCTGTCAACGTTGACGTCCCAAACTTAATCAACATTTCGCAGTACCAATTCAAACAAAACACAAACAAAACAAAATCTCGTCGTAACGAGCTGTTGAAATTGCAGTAACAGTAACCGTACCAACGTCCAACGAAGGCTCGTCAAGTCGTAATTCGTCGTTGCGGCGTAAGCGACAAAATGCATACTGTAGGGACCATGATCTCGCCAGTGCGGTCGAAGCATGTTTCCGCCGAGGTTGTTTACCTTACGGCCGACGGGGATCGTCTGAACAGGGGCCACTGGGAATATTTCGCGGAGTTGACCAGCTTGGCCACTGCTCTGAGTTTACCCTACGCTACCATAATACCCCTACCATGCCTTAATTTTAATTGTAAGCTCACGGGCCTACGACTCGGAGCCTACGAAAACACACCTGGAAATTTTGTAGCGCAAAAGTAGCGTGATTTCGGAAAATAAGAGTTTGGTTTACATGCAGGGCAGAACGAGAGGAGTGTGCAACCCTTTTGCAGGCGGAACTGCCACACACATTGCGCCTCACCTCTTGCCTCATTATCCTTCGTCGTTGTTGATTCGAATCCCCTAACTAGTGGGGGCTTATGAAAATCGGTGCAAGCTAGTACGCCGTCACACTACCAGTACGCCGTGCCCTTGAAATTTCGTGCTAGTACAACTGCGGAATACAACTTGAACCACGGGTCGCAAACCAAATACGTGATGAACCCTTTTCTAATCAGAGACGCAAGCAGAACAAAAGGCGATGCCCCTTGGGGAAGAATGGATTTGTTGTGGGCGGCGACTCCGGCGAGTGGCGAGCGCGCCGCAGCCTCGCCTTACTCCGAGTCTTGGCGGTCAATTGACGCCGCCCCAGTTGGCAGTTGGTCCGAGCGCACTGCCAGGCTGGCTCTGCGCTGACCGCTGACCTTACCTTTTACCCAGGGAGCAACGTTCAACTCGTGGTGTACCTCAACTGAAAGGTCGATCAACGGTTGTTACCCACTGGCACAGTTCAAACTTCAAACGGCAGGCCAATTATACCCCACCCATGCTTTATGCCCGCATTCCTTCTATCTCAATTCGTCGTTCTCATTGGCCAGCTGGGCTTCCGTTTTCCAATGCAACTTGCCCCCATTCGCGCCGTTGATTTACCAGGGGACCTGTAAAGAACCAGGGTACACTGAAGGGTGGGATGGCCTTCAAGCTCGACGCTTGGCACCTGGAACTCAATGCACCTTTATGAGGTGAGGGGAAAGACCTGGCGAACGCTGAAACTGGGCTCAGGCTGAAGGTCACCAGCCATGTCAAGTTTTTTGGGGGGAGGGGGTTAATGTCAAAGTGCAGACTATCCAGTGTAGAGTTCGTATGCTTGTCATTTTGGTCGTTATTGTTCACTTTGTATTTGATTCGGAGAGAGACCCCCTGGCCTGTATTTAGCAAAGCGGCGATGAGACGACTAGAGTCTCTTCAATCACGGACCGAATGTCATACCCCGTACGGTGCGCAAACGCGCCACGAGCTTCAGTCACTTCCTCAGTCCTTCTGCAGCACCATTCCGATTTGATCCTATTGTCTCGTGGTCAACTATTTCTTCATACGGGCAATGTTGTTAAACTCAGTTACCGTTACTTATCCGCTTTAATCCGTCTGCTAAACTTTTAATGAGAGGGCTCGAAACTCGTCGACGCGTAACCTACTATTTTGTTATTGTCGGCACTGGCACCAGCCATGTCTCGGATATCAAGATGCGTGGGTTAGACTGGATAGCCGAGGGGATCACCAGATACACCGCGCAGAGTACACGCACAGGGTGTTCACCTTCAGTAATCAGACGGTACAAGTGATCGTGACACCATCGATCCAGGTCTCTCAGTGGCAGAAGGTTATCCAGCCTCACCTACACAAGCCCCGCTTGGGCCGTCAACCTGGAGGACACTGGGTGGCATTGGCCCCCATCAGTGTGTATTCGTCAGCTCTTTCACTGCTGTGGTCCTTCAATGTTTACGATCCACTAATGGGACTTTCGCAGTCGTCGAATGGTATTCTAGCACCTTTGCGTGCGTCGGGGTGCTCGCCGCGGTCGGGCAGAGCATCTACTCATTGCCGCTGTGATGACGTTGTATCATGATCAGTGCTCGATGGGCCATGACCCCCAAGTCCCCCCAAGTCCAAGTGATACTATCACGCCGTCGGCACACGGACCCCGTGTGATCACCCACTCACCTGTGGTTGACTCTCAAGTCTTCACCTCACAGAAGGCCACACTGACCACAATTGAAGCTAAGGACAGGACAAGGAAAGGGCAGATGCGCGACGCGGAGGAATAAAGTGGAGAAGAGGGCCTGTCATTGGGTAGTGAGTAGCCAGCACGAGCACGACTAGCGGTAGACTGCAGCTTCCGAGTCGATGGTCCCCGTGTTCGGCTGTAGCGCGGCGGGCATATGAAGCAGGTGGTAGCGGGGGCGCCATCATAATGGTGATGGACCAGCGGCGGTCGTTCCGCCCACGCTAACAGGGATTCAGCTTGCTTTTTTCAATAGTAAGTCCTCGGCTATGTTGGTTGTCTCCGCCAGTAGGCCAACTCACCAGCACAGTACCCTGCGTCGTGCATCAACCTTCTCTCGGCCTCTTTCTTCCTCCGTTTCCTACTTCACTAGCCAGTTGACAGGCCTCAGGCAGTATGCTAGGCTTCTTACACATTTCCGCGCGACTCGAAGACTGGCGCCAGGGGAAATCGTGAAGTCGTGGCATTCCGACTTCAGTTGCGAACTCGGAAACATCCTGCTCAATGTGTAGGGATATGCCGGAGACGTTCTGTGTGTTCGACGCGGACAACCACGTTAGGCTACCGTGTCCCGAGATCAAGGCGAAGAAGGCGCTTCTAAGCGCGGGCTGGACGGCATCATGTATTCTTCGTGGTTGCTATCTACACGTTGATCCACATGTGAGCGTTCATGGCGGTGGCTCGGAGATAACTCAGAACTTACACTTGATCGCCATTGGGGGTTAGTACACTTCGAAATCATCTCAATCGTGTTCTCACGAACTCACTTCCGAGTCCTTGGGTAGTCCTTTGCAATTAATTCACGATCGTTGGTGCGAAAAATTATCATACTCGACGTCTGCCACACAACAAAGGTCAGCTGTGTAGAAAAATAGTCTTAGTGGTGTTAGTGGTGTGTGATAACGGCATGATAATCAATGATCACTTGAAATGGCTGTTGCACATGCAACGTCCTTGCAGACCGTCGTCTACTTGCGCCGACGCAATTGACGCATCACTGAAACAGCCAGCTGTTACGAAGTCACGTATGTGTTACTCACATCTCGATCACCTACGTCATGTCTTTGGCTCACTATACCACGAGTTATCGGCGAGGTGATGTTGTGCGTCACCTGAGCCCCACCATATCATATCTGTCGTCGTGTGCGATTACACAAACACCTCCGATTAGAAATGATCAAACCAGCTGGTACAGTGGTACTAGTGCATGCCGTGGGGTGTTCACCCAGTGAGATGCTCGCTGCACCCGAGAAATTCGAAAATCGATAACAGGCGACTCACTTGAGGCCGCTGAGGATTGACTCCGATTGAGGCCGAAATTTGAGATTCATGTCATTGGGGCTGTCCGTCTGACCGATCACGTTAAGATGTCATGCCAAGAACAACTCTCAAAAGTCACCATCAGGGTCCAGGGACGATAAGATTCCTCCCCTACGCGGCTGTGTGCCAGTGGCCGAATAACACGACCCTGAGGACTCCGACTGCCCGTTGAGGCAGAATGCCGAGGATCGGGTCCGACCGTCCGAGTCGATCATCTCCAGTCTCCACCAGAACCACCAACTTCAGTTCTCTCCCCTAGGGCAAATGCCCAAAAAGGCCCCAAATAGTGCACTACCTCTCCCCTGGGCCACACTTATTGGACTCATTGGAGGCACAACCACAGACCCACACCTTGCTCCAAATCACCTACCCCCTCAATAGCAATTGATGGATGGCCAAGATACCTCGCAGAGGATGCTGAGAAAGATACTGTAAGTATTGCCTACCAGTGGCATATAATTCTTTTAGGACCACTGGTGTAACATATCCATCAGAAATTTGATAGTTCTCATAAGAATCTAGACTTTTGACCTTGCCAGTGCCTTACTGTCTCAATGGCAAGTGCTTGTAAGATACATAAGGAAATTTACATGAATAGGTCCTTGTTATAAATAAGCATTAAGGATTCTAAGTTATAGACTAAGTTAGTAGTAAGCTTACTATAGCACTGTAAAATTAAAAGTTACTGAATTTCATGTGCTACAGCACAGAAATGCTGAATTTATTAAATAAATTGTTCTCTGATGCATTTCTAGCTATTTCCCTGCTTGTTGCACAGTAGCACAGTATGTCTGTTGCTTATTGCCCATCTTGTCACATGATATTGGATGAATTCATATAGTACCTTATCATGTTTGGCAGCAATCTAAACTTAAGAAAGACCACGAAAGACAGTGATATATGATAAATGCAGTATCAAGGCACCAGAGACTCGTATTTTTCACATACCCTCAAGACTCGGAATTCCAAAAAGTCAGATCCTCTCAATAGACAATAAAACTGGATTCTTCCCGTTCCACGCATGCAACAACCAGTCAACTACACTTCTCTTGGCATCTCATCCCCGTCGCCTGTGGCGCCATTCTTGTTCGCAACCATATTCTTGTCCTCGCTGTTAGGGTCTCCAGGAATCTGGAATTGGACCTGCGGTTGGTATTGTTCCCCGAGACGTAACACATGATCGGCAACACCAGTGAAGCTACTCTTGAAGCGCGTGCCTTTGGGCTGTGTCGTGCCCGGGGTGTGTGGGGTGGCCGGCCGTCGAGCGCGAAGAATTGCCTCAGAAAGCGAGGGCGTAGGTGAGGAGCTATGGGAGGCGACACTTACACCCGGGCGTAGACGTGCAGCGTCGTTGATTGTACCATCTGGTATTGGCGACACTGAGCCCGAATGAGGCAAGTAAACGGGGGCGGGCGTCGCGGGTGCATCTATGATTGGGGTGATCACAGCTTCCGGAGGCTTCTCACCAGTGTAGATAGAATCGTTTGCGGGGGCCTTGTGCTTCTGCTTTTCATCGCCTGCCTCAGGAACAGAAGGGCGCGTGGATGGTGTGCGCTTGTTATCCCGTGGGATTGGGGGCATGGAACGACTGCGGCCAGTGAGGAACGAAAGACCCTTGAGTGCTGGGATCGCGATGGGACGCAACACTGGGGTGCCGCTACCACTTGCTGGACGGTGAGCGGATTGAGCAGGCGAGTGTACGACAGGGGGTTGAGCGGAACGCGCAGATAGCTCTGGTGCAGAGGCCTTGCGTTTCAGCGATGGTGCGACATGGAGGTCCGTGGAATTAGATTGTGGAGGTACATATGATGTGACTTCGCCATGGCGTGCACCTTCGGTATCGAACTCGTCGTAGATCTCTTCACCTATCAACTCTGTATCGAGTTATTGCACTGATCAATGAGAAAACCAGAGATACACACCTTCTAGAACGTCTTCAAGCGTAATGATACCAAGTGGGTCAACGTAGGGGTCAAAACCGAGAAGAAACTACGGGACAAGTCAGTACTGAGTCTTCGACGCATGCCACTTTACTTACTTCATTGGCCCCTTCCTTGGTGAGAACCGCGTCTGCAGGCATATTCTGTTCTAGACCTGGTGTTAACGCAAACTGAACGAGATTTGGTCTCTTCGGTTGTGACTGGGCTTCTTCCGGCCTGGGTTCAGACTCAGGTTGCGGCCCAGGCTTGATATCTCCCATCTCAACATCCTCCAGGCGCGCTCGTTTCTTGCTGCGTTTACGTTTTCTTCGAAACGAGAACGTGCGCCCTCCCTCGTCCTTATCTGATGTAGCTTCGCTCGCCAATGTACCATCACGATCGCTCGTTCTAATAATGCTATCCTCACTTGTATTCGAGCGCTCCGAAGTTCTTAGTGTCTTCTGGGGCTTAGAGCGCGAACTCTGGGGTTCATCCTCGGAGGAGCTCTCGGAGGATGAATCGGAGATCCCGACGCGATTCTTAATGCGCTGCGTGATGCTTTTCTTAACGGCTTTCTTCAAAGACGAAGCCTTCGCTATCGATGTACGCGTGACAATAGCCATGTGTGAGCGACCTTCCTGGAACTTATCAAGAATGCCAAGGAGAGGCTCGTTCTGCGCGACGCATGGCACTTTATGTAGTGGGAGACTGCGCACGGGAACTGCATCCCCGGGGTCGAGTAGAAGGCACTGGGAGGACATTATGAGAATCATTTCCGATAGGCCCAATCAGGGCAAGGCAGAGGAGGGCATACCTGTTTGACAAGAAGCACGCCTACGATTTTTTTCGCTTTGACAGTCTGGCCATCGGGAGCAGGCAAGTCGATCTCTTCATAGACGGGGACGCGGCTGTGTCCCGTGATACAAACCTCTCGAAGGGTTTCATAATCAAGTTTCGCATTGATTGACAACATGAAAACATTCTCTATCTTGGTCATTGCCTATAAACTGATGTTAAGATTCCCAATTGATTGGAGGGCAGCATAGGCGCACGTGGCTTGTATTCTTCTCTTGAAGATCCAGCGTTGCGCCAATGATTGTGACAGTGTCGGAACGTAAATCGCCACCATACTCACCGACTGATGAATGCAATGCAATCAATTCTTTCAGCTCTACAAATCCATTGTTACAACATAAGAGGGAAAGATAACGGAACATTGTACCAGCGCGGCGGTAGATGATCCCATGATGTGAACCGAGCGTCAGTTCGAGGATCTTCGCGATAGGCCATGCAATAATCCCCTGCACTTCCGCATTAGACGACACGTGACAAACGTTCAAAACAAATAGAAAGACGAACCAATGTCCACAGAAGGACACGTACGACGCCAACCATCTTGGCGCCTATGTAAAGTCCATGCCGAGTACAGACCGACTGTGGAATGATTTCCGCAAAACTAATAAGAGAGCGAATCAGTAAGTCGCGGTGATGGAAATGGCGACAGAAAGGAAGAAGAAAGGGCTAGGAAATGTTCAAGCGACAAGCTGATCTCAACCCATCACGAAGATATGTGACGACCGAGAAGCGTTCGTGGAGCTTCCAGTAGCGATGCTCACATGACGATAAGCACCGTGCTGACGATGACACTCTGTACACCTCCGCCGAGGATGGGGTCTGAGATCACGGGGAGTGATTCGTTGACGATCATATTCGCGAGGAGGAGAGTGACAAGGAGGAGGTGACCATTTTGGCGGATAGGCTTGATTTGGTTCGCGTACTTGCGTTGCTGACTGCTTGCCAGAGGCCGGGTTAGCATATAGTCACTAAAAGTACTTATGAACAGATGACGCACGGGGTGCCACTTATGCTCAAGACGTGGAGCTGGGTTTCGTCAAGCGACATATAGCCCAATGTTAGGCCGGCAAAGATACCCGAGAGTAAAACAAGGATGGGCATGAGAACGGCACCCGCGATGAATGCCGCGTCATGCTTGGTGTCGCTACGTTTGGCGAGCTGGTGGGCGCTGGAGAGATCAGGCAAGTTGGGCACATGTTGAGAAATAGTTGCGACCAGGGACAAGAAGGAAGGGCGGGAGAAAATCAGGGGCGGGTGTACCATAAGTTGCTGCGCAAGCTGTGAGTGGCCCGATGGTCTCGTGGCGACACCAGCCTTTATGTGAGTTTACGGAGCGTCCGTCAACCCCGCCACGTAATCACTATAGTGTTGAATCTAGATCGCTTATGATAACACTCGAGACCACACACCGCAGAAGCTCAGTGAATATTATAAATATCGTGGGTTGTGTCTACTGTACTGAACCAATTGAGACGTGGTTCATTAATTGTGGTCAGAAACTCAGACCTCAGACGGCGTCTTGTTGCGTGCACTAAGTGAGCGCCGATAAGCCACCAAGACCAAAGTCAAATGGCAGCCACGACTTGGCAGGACAACCATGAGTCAGCTTCGGTTCATCCCGGCCCTCCCCAAATCGGGTTATGCGTGATCAGCCTTTTTAGCAGAGTCCAACAGTTTGAGTTTGATGCTCCACGGACCGGACCACTGATGTTAGATAGACCATACTGGGGTTTCCCCTCTCCCCTGATCCCCCGATTTGCAACCCTTTTTCCTGGTCCACGACCACGAGACGGGAGTCACGAGACCGCTCCAAAAGTGGCACTTCACTCCAAGCCATGCCTAAGCACTTTATCTGATCTGATCTGACACTATGTCTGTCTGATCTGTCTAGGTTTGACATATAGGGAAGGGCCAGAGACGGGTCAACGTGCGCATGTTTCTGCGTGCTCCGCCTTTTCGGCACGGTTTAGAAACAGAAAAAATAACGCCAGCACGCCAGCTCTGCAATGCGCGGAGCCCGTTGAAAACGCAGGTCAACTCGCAAGCATAGCAGAAAGTGTATTACAGTCATCGTTCCAGCAATCAAATTGTTACACATCGCTCCGAGATGCCAGCCTAGGAGAGACCCCAGTCAAAATAGCCTGGGCTAGAAGCGCACGACTCGGAGGGATACTAACCACTCGTTGATTTCGCATGTTACATGCGTCATGATAGCTCACCAACAATCAGATAAGCCACTCAGAGCCCGTAGAATACTACGGAGAGTGGACCACTACGGGAGTTGGAGCCACCGAAAGGATCGAAAAACCGAACAATGAATGCCCAAGGCTGAGTGGGGCGTGGGCGTGAAGGCTGACCTTTATAAGGCTCGCTGCTCGCTGAAGTTTTCGTGGTGGGTGAGGTTATTAGACGCCGATCCTACCCGTACTACCTTGTATAGTATCAGTACTCCCAACTGTTCCACCACCGAAGTATACCGGAACTTGAAAAATGGAGCAGCAATCGTGAGTGAGGTTTCGCACTCTTTCTTGAGTTTGTGGACCCCGACTGGTCTTCGGATGGCCTGGAGAGGGACGCATTCTCAGATTCACAGATCACGATTTTGACGGCTGGCCCCAGGAGTACCCCACCCGGTCATCACCCACGCGGTCCACCATCCAGACCAGTACATCACGGTCCGCCATCCACTGGCATGCCAACACATATTGGTCCAACGTCACGGTCCAATCAGTTAACTAGCCCGACTTCGCCGCCCCATCAGGAGATTAGGATCACCCACTCTGTGCCTCCGGCTGCGGCCCAGGCGGGCAATCAGAACTGCGGTTGTAAATGTATCGTGATGTAGCGCAATATGTTCAATTCCTCAGGCGTGTAATGTTAGTGTCTTAAAGCGAGTTAGCCTGAGCCAGGAAGTACATAAACGTATGTCGTGAGGTCATTGGCTTCAAGTTAGCAAAAACAATACTCATTTGATTGGGGCCTTGAGGCTTGCGCCACTAGGAGCCACCAGAAATGATGATGTTGTGGCCTCGCATGGGCCTGAACAGCACCACGGAAGCTAAAATACGCAGTCAGCAGTCAGGAGTGGGTTGTCCTGACTGTGACTGCCTGGCTTTTGCGACAAAAAACCCAAGTTTGACCCTCGAAGCCCCATGAGGGAAGTGAAGGAGGCATGGTGTGTACTAGTAAGTCATACAATATGCAAAGCATCACACGAAGCGGTATATTAAGCAACATCTCGAGCAGCTCTAGCGGCTGCATCGAACTTGAACTTAGTCACGATATTCGTAATCATTACGACTGTCTGTCCGCAAAGGCCACCCCACTCACCCCAGTCACTGAACATACGAGGAACTCAGGGGAAGCAGCGACGCGTGGTCTGCAGCCCATACAGCTAAACATGAGCGATAATCGGGGCCGACAACCCCCTTGACGTGTGCGAGTGGTACATTTACACGTAAGGTTTTAACCCAGGGAAATCCTTCATACCTTCATGGTTCGCTCGGGGATGTGGATGTCCGTGGTTTTGTGGAATGACATTGAGCGACCGAACTGAGCAATCGTGACAAGTAGATTGGTTTGACGTTAGGGAGGGCCACTGGCACTTTGGGGTCCCCCATCATGCCATAGGTAGTTTAAAGTCAGCTTGTGACGAAGAAGGACCAAGAGAAAGGCTTAGCATATGAGGTATAGGCAAGGGGGCTATTATGTATAGAAGGGATGATATCGTCAGTTGGAGATGATCGATGACTCGGACCAGTTGTAAAAGGCCATTCAGGCCACTGAAGCATTGGCTTAGAGGTCTTTCTGTGGAGCGAGATTGTTGACCCTGGATGACTCGGGTGGTGACAGTTGCATACTAGTAATTTCTCCGAGGTGACGGAAAACGTGATTGGGAACGTAGGGCTCCGAGCTGGGGCCTTTGACTGGACATTAGTCGGACATTCAGCGAATATTCAGCACTGGCGTCGCGTGAGAAACGTGTGAATGTCATACCAAAGTAACCAAACGAAACCAGCCTGTGAGGCAGGAGGCCCGGGGCGCGCCGTTTGCTTCCCACTCATCCAGGTCATCATAATGTTGTTCTGGAGCGGTACCCTACTACCCCTTATTGTCGTGCTCACTGCGACAAGCACCGTCTGTGCACTCGACTCTTACAAGCCGAGATTCAACAACGCTCAAGGCGTCAACCTCTGGAAGCTGCTACACCAACGTGCCGTGGGCACCGGCACATTGGCAGGCTCTGACGCGTCCGAGCAGTGGTACGCGGACCTGGCAGGGGCTCATGGTCGGACACAGACAAGCGCGCCACCACCCCCAGTCGCCGCTTGCCGCACCTGCAGCACCCGCGACCGAGTAGAGTTCCGCGCCGAGACATTCACGCAGCCGCTCGACCACTTCAGCAACTCCACCAACGAGACGTTCCTGCAGCGCTTCTGGGTCAACAAGCGGCACTATCGGCCACGTCCTGGCGCACCGGTTATCGTGATCGACGGAGGCGAAACGAGTGGGGAAGGCCGTCTGCCGTTCCTGGACACAGGCATTGCAGACATTTTGGCGCGCGCGACTGGTGGCGTCGGGGTTGTGCTCGAGCACAGGTATTACGGTGCGTGCATGAGTTGCTCCGCTTTCCCCTCCCAGGTTGAGCACTGGGCTAACGCGTGTTGATCGATACCGGGGATGGTGTTCCAGGCAAATCCGTTGGTGTTCAGAACTTCTCGACGGATGCGTTGAGGTGATCGCCTGCTCCTTTTATATTGGCTTGCTGCGCTGCTGACGACGTGGTGCTGTAGGTGGCTAAACAACGAGCAAGCACTTGAGGACTCTGCCAACTTCATGCGTAACGTCAAGTTCCAAGGCATTGATGAGGACCTGACGGCGCCGAACACGCCGTGGATATACTATGGCGTTCGTGTGTTCCCGCTGGCGCTCTTAAAGATGGCCATCAACACTGACACATTTTGTTGCGTCCATCGCAGGGCTCGTATGCAGGAGCGCGGGCGGCGCACATGCGCATACTCTACCCTGACATCGTGTTCGGTGCTATTGCGTCGAGTGGTGCGCACTGTTTTCTCCCCTGCCCTTTCACTTACGACCTTGAACTTGACTGCACGCGTTGTGTCACCCAGCTGTGACTCACGCTGCGATTCAAAGTTGGGAATACATGGACGTTATCCGGCTCGCCGCGGACTCAAAGTGCTCCGCCAACCTCGTCAAGTCGATCGCCACCATTGATGGGATCCTCAAAGTCAATTACCTGCGTGGCCCACTCAAAAAACTCTTTGGCCTCGGCGAGCTAAAGTCTGATCAGGACTTTGCCTCGGTGCTCACGGTATGTCTCTCTGCTGTAGTTTCAAGGGTGGGTGAGCTAGTACTCATGCCTGCCTGTGGGTCAGTATCCGCTCGGCTCGTGGCAGGATCGGAATTGGGATCCCGCTGTTGGCTCGACGACCTTTGATGATTTCTGTGAGACTCTAAATGGCGAAACTCCGACCGTGCAAGACACAGAGCGTACAGTGCTTCTTCCAGGAGGGCCAAAGGTCAACGTTGCCCTCCTTAGTTATGCCAAGTGGATACGCGAAGTAGGTGCATGTTTAGTTGTTCTAAATCAGTCGCTGAAACTCGATGCGCAGAACGTTGTCAACCTCTGTTCGCGGGATACGGGGATGACCATTGAGGATTGCTTCGGGACGAACGATGACTCGAGGTATCAGGTCGCGGACCTTGGTCAAGACTGGCGCCTCTGGGTCTTCCAATTCTGCACGCAATGGGGATACCTGACAGTGCGTCTCGCATTCACCCCATCTTCCTGACATAAGTTCGATATGATCTGATGTAGACCGCGCCGCCTAATGGCACACCGACGATCATCTCGCGCCTCTTGGATATAGACTACGAGCACAAGATATGCACTCAAGCATTCCCACCAGGGAAATACTACCAAGTGCCACCACTGCCGAATGTCACTGCTGTAAACACTCTGGGCGGCTACAATATAGCGGCAGACAGGTTAGCATTTATTGACGGCGAAGGTACGTTGGTCCTCTTTATTGCCCATATCTATCCAGCCATGGCTAACTGCACATGGGCCCGCAGTTGATCCGTGGCGACCGTACACGCCACATAGCAACTATGGCGGCGCCGTGGAACGTGACGATACATTGTTGAGGCCATTCAAAATTATTCCAGGTGCGTTTCAAGTTCCTCTCGTGGTCCTTTTTTTTTCTGAAGTACAGTATATCCTCCAGGTGGCGTCCACCACTGGGACGAAAATGGACTCATGGACGGTGCGCGCGAGCCCAAGGACATTCGGCAGATTCACGATGAAACCATCGAGTTCGTCAAAGCGTGGTTGAAGGACTGGGAAAGGCCTCGGCGAATCAATTCTACGATCCACAAAATATGTAATTCTTCCTCTTAATTGAGCCCTATGCCGTGCGATATGAGAAGACCGTAATCATTGGGGCTGATGATAAGTCCATTTTAGCGCCCACGTTCCTTGAACGGTAATCCTGTCACCCGCCATCGAAACAAAATGCAAAGTTACGCTTGTGGCATCTCGTGTTGCCAATATACTATTGCTCCCTTCGGGGATGCATACGAAAAAATTGGAACGATACAGAGAAGATTAGCATGGCCCCTGCACAAGGATGACACGCTGTTTCAGAGTGGTAGACCTACGGGTCTCAATATTTATTTTATTTCTTGTTTTTTTCCATTTCTTTTCGGCTACCTTGTCTGCGCCTTTGTCATTTACCATATTTAACAGGAAGATGGGCAGGCAAGTTTTTGACATTTGTAGTAAAGACCAGCTTCCTTGGCACCAAACATAGCCATTAATGACATCACTTTCATCAGCATTTTCCGACATCGCTGGTGTTTGTCGCCATTATCACATCACTTTGGCTGACGTATCTGTCTGGATTGCATACCAGATATCATGTCTGAATGACTCTGATACCAAGGTATGTCTTTTGAACCAGATTAATTACAACTTGAAACCCGTCACGAAAGTTCTTTATTTTCACATTGTTCCGCGCGGTTCAGGGCAACTCATTGCTTGCACATATAAAAGTACCAAGTATCATCGTCACTCCACTTGTAAGTCATCCAGGTATAAAGCTATATAAAGATTTATGATATGGTACCCCAACGAGCTTTGCGGTTATCTCCATTGCTTTTCGGGCAGAACTTGTCAGGTCCCTTCAAGTTGAACCAAGTCGACACGCCACCCTCTACTGTGACCGGGCTCGTGGTCATCAATACTGCCGCTGCCCAGCGACGTCATATACTATTACCACACCGGTGCAGCCGGGAATGAGTCCTGACAAATGCCTTTTAGTAAGGCAGTAAACACCAGTGATGATGGAGGTCTGGCATAGCAGTTGCCAGTCACAGTTTGATGATGGCCGTGAACGACCCTCGCACAGGAAGGGTAAAGCCGGTGGCGAATGAGGTTGGGGGGTTCTACAAGTGGAGACCACTACCATGGTGGCCATCACGGACCCCAGTCAAACTGATTGAGAAGCGGGTCGCAGGGGCTTCGGGCGCCGCTCGGAGTCGTTCTGTAACATGCCGGAGCGTACGCAGGTGACGTTGAGGACGGCGGCACTAGAGGCCAAGGTATCAAAGCCGGGCACAATTGAAGATACAGGGCGTCGATTGCGGGGACGGTTCGGAACAGCTCGAACGTGATGACGAATCGACGGCGGGCAAGGATCACGCACATTCGCAACTTCGCCGAGGCTCGCATCATTGGTAGTAAGCGAGCTGCAAAATCCGAACGTGGTGTAGGTTGATAAACCCACATGCTGCGGCGATACCGCAGCGAAGAGAACAAATACTACGCTGATGACCGTAAGTGCCCTGCAGGTGAAACCGCAGGAAGCATGGAACACACAATTCGAGGAGGCTGTGCAAAGGGCGTCGGGAAGACTCGGAACGAGGATTGCCAAGCACCGTTACAGTGCGGGCAAGATGCGCTGATGTTGAAAGTCGTTCTGAATCGGATAACGAGAGCAACGGTCATCCGGTACACAAGGAGAGTACATGCCAGTGGCATCTATTTGCCACCTTCAGGGTGCGCCTCTGCGCGTGTGTGGTATTATTGGGTAGACTCTTATTTAAGGGAACACGATTACCATTCTAGTCGACAAATGGTTTCATATCTGCATTGTATTATGCCGTCCAGGTGGCGTGATAATGGTGGAGCGCCTAAAAACGTACCATACTACCATGCTATATGCTGGACTGTCATCCCCTTCTCTTCTGCAGCACCCGTGTTCATATTCGAATGTAACCGATTATAAATTCGGCACTGCAAATGGGCGCTTTGCCCTTTACAATTATGGGTGCTCGGTAGAGTAGCATGATCCGAGGGGCCTGTTTCTCGCAACGATGAAGCCAGCTACTGTATGATATTCGGTGGTGACAAACTTGCAAGCGCGGTTAGTAAATTAGTAATGACTATGCGCAGAATGCCGACATAGATACGCGGAATGTATTCGTAAGATACGTATGTGTAATAGCCTCAAGGGGTGCATCAGACACCTGTCAACCGCAATTAATGTCGAATTTATAGTGGCCGGTGCATAAGAATTACTCACCTAGGGAATGTGATGACCCTGTTTTCACGCCCAACTTCCTGTGTGTTGACACCCTTGACCCTGGCACGCTAACCCCACGTGCAGGATCACAGTAACTGATTGGACTATCTGTCCGTGGGAACCCGTACCATTCAGGTGATTGGGTACCAGGGCCGTCGTTGAAAGCTTCGCAGCGGAACGTGTCAACGACAGCGTTACTGAGGGGTGATTCCAGCGTCACGTCGGGGATTGGTGGGTCATGCGGGAGTAGGTAGGGACGTGTGAAGGAGAAAAGTAGGACATTGAGCAGGCCTAGGGAAAGGTAGATGGCGTCGACGAAACATAACACGGGAAAGGAGACGGAGTGATGTGCGAAAGTTCTGTAACGCACAATTGATATGGGCAGAATCTACGGACTTCATATTCAAACCTAGGTGCACGGTAACTGGATCAAAACGCTCACAGTTATGGTGTAGACGAGTGGGTAGCTAGACAGGAGACAGTGTCAACTGGAGGCGATGACTGGAAAACTGAAATATCACCCACAAGAGTAAGCCATACGCCTGTCTGACGGATGCAAAAGCGTTGAGAGTTTCGGGATTCCGCAGCACTTGTAAGTGTCTCCCGTCTGTCGTGATGTAGCCCCTGAAGTTGAGGTAAAGAATTCCGTATATCACGATGTTGCAAAAGGTAGTCGTCCACATGAATGCAAAATCGGTGGCAGTACGCTGGACTGAATACTCGGCGCGAATCCAGCACCCTGTTTCGTGTGTCAGATCCGTGCATGCTGTAAAAAAACCTCTGGCTCACAAAACCCCGTCGGACCGTAGAAGTGATGCACGCCATTAACAGCAATGTTGATGGTTACCAGAAGGCCAAGAGTGACCCAGAGACAGGCGACGGCGACGAAACTGTGGTTTAAACCCAACTTAGATTTGGGCTCATTTTCTGTGTTTTCCCTACGATCGCCATGGCCGGTTTTCCAGAAACAAAGGACTCGGATCGTATATAGGGAGATAAGCTTCGCATTTTGGAACCCCAAGGGTAAGGATGCGCAAAAATAGGCACATAGAAATACATGACTGACCAATGTCCTAAGGTCGAAGACGCGGGTGAGGCTTCTCGATCGACGGATTTCTCACATATTTGTTACTCACGAGATTGCCGAACCGACATCGGACATCTGCTTGATGGCACCTAGTGCACCGAGCCTCATGTCAACACCAATTTTTTTCCCGCAGCTTCAAGGGACTGTACCTTGAGCAGAGCAGTAAGAACCAGATCGTACACTCTATTCCCCGATAACATAAGCATGGGTAACGCAAGGAATGTCACTGAATACGTACTGCTTCTGCTGCCCACTTGATATTCATGAGCCCGCCTGAAGAAAATACTCCAATTAGGAGAAATAGTCATCATCTGTTGTCCCATAACTCGCCGATGGCCTGAACAAGGTCCCACGCGAGCTGGTTAAGGAAGTAAACCTCTGCGGGGCCACCTAGTCTCCATCGTCGTGATGAACCTGGAGTGATACAAACAACACTATACTTTGGAAAAGAAGTCACCAGTCGATTGACATCATGACTCCTGTGCTAGCAGGGTACGCAACTCACTGCAATGTAAGATAAGAGGCCGATGATAGCACATGCTGATACAGCAGATGTCTCAGCTAGCAAGACAAGGCCGACACGCTCGCCGAACGTGAAAGGGGAACCAGTGAGAGCCATATGGTCGTTTCTAGGAAGGGATCACCATTGTTAGAAGGATGAGGTCTCGTCCCTTATAAAACCGTTGAGTTGGCATAACCCCGGTCAATTGTTATACTAGTAGTAGGAAGCGTGCATGTGCGTGCACAATACATTTGGAATTCCCGGACAGCCACCCACGGGGCGCAACTCGGTGTTGCCCACGTCGATGGCCGCTGCTTCCATGCTGTGCAACGCCGACTGTATCCCATATTCCCATGGAATCCTGAGATTTCCCGAGACTGAAATAAGAAGTGAATTTACTGCCATCCTAGAAATGACAGATAGGAGGCTGGGGATCGGCTTCGCATGGAAGATTCAGCATCTCTGCAGGGGGGAAGTTGAGTGAGCTCGCCACAGGTTAGGCGCCTACTAGTAGTAGTAACGGCCTAAAGGGGAAGAAATACCATCACGTCTCAGGCTGAGACGAGTGTCTTGCGCCACCCAAAGCTATGCATTCCCGGGCCGCCGCTAACGCCTAACTTGAACGCGCCTAACGCCTAATAGTGCGACGACAATAATTGCGATGACAACGCTGTGATGAGATCACCAGATTGTGACCAGAATAGTAGTGGTTTCTCAAAGACCCCTTAAAGACCCCTTAGTGCACCCACTCATTTCTGTTTGGGTGTTAATGACTGGTTATCGTTTGATTCGTTTCTACGTTACACAACATGCTTCGTGCTGCACATGTGGCCGTACTGGAGAACCAGTTGAATTTTATCCTCTATACCACACTGCGCCATTGGCGAATGGCGATCGCTTCCGAGTCTTATCCAGGAATGGAGACCGCCCTCGAGTGACGCTATCATCGAACACCAACTTGAAGGAATAACCCCAATGGTTGCCACGAGCGAATTGGAAATTTATGCGAAAGCCAATGAATTTACTAGATGATGTCCTGCTGCAGTATTGCTTGCCCAGGAGACACATCTTGCAATGAAGCGGCTACGTCCATAGCCTGACTTGCTTAACGTCGTGATCATATATAGATAGGCCCGTAAGTGGGAAACTATATATCCTGTAGGGAGAGGCTACTCAGAGTCTCCGTGGTGCCAGTACTAGGTTTAATGAATTTCCGCGTGCTGCGAAGGCTGCAGGAGCCTGGGTTTCGCGTTCACGACCATCTACGCATGAAATGATCTCAAGGTCAGCCTGAGGGTGGAATGGGATAAGCGGATCCCTCTCCAACACGCGTATTCAGCCTTAGAGATGAAGTGGATGACAATGAGATGAAATGAGATGAGATGAGTGATCTGACTGATTCTTATTCACGTAGTATGCGTAAGCCATGTACCCCTTGAAAGAATATGTAACCTCACTTTCGTGTGCCGCATCTAGTTCAGACATCTAACAAACATGAATGAGGCGTACAACATCCCAACAGTCTATCGCAGCGATGAATCCCACGGGCGTTACTCTGGGTGCCAACCAGGAGAGGTTGAATAGATCTGTAGTTCCACACGGGGAAATATTGCCTAGAGTCTTGGGGATCGATAGGGTGCATATAATAAACCAGGCAAGAGCGGATGAACTGCTGAGGGAGTTGAAGGACACGTTGGCCTGTCGTTGGGAAGGTATTGCCTCATTTTGGCAAACTTACTGAGGTTGTCAGGACTGAAACACAAGGGAAATGTGTTAGTTATTTTGCTGGCAATGATGGAACGGGTGGGGGCTTGCAATTCTGCAAGAAGATATGGCGAGAAGTCAAAGAAGGCGTGCGATATGCCCAAACCTAGTTGCGCAGCTGTGGTTACCCTATTATCCCATATTGCAGGGACAACAAAACATGCCTCACCTTCTGATCGAATAGATTCTAACGCCCTAGGGTGAGCACTTCCGTACAGCTCACGTTTTCCTGTGTGTCACATATCGAGAACAAAGGGACCGTGGAGAAATCTACAATTCCGATACACAGCCTCTCATCGCCCCGCATGGGGCAATCAGTTTCCTTTGCCGACATCCAGGTATGCACCGGACCACTGCTGGGTCGTCCCTGGTTCCTCGGGAAAGTCACGGAGGTCAAAGAGCTTTGTTGGATCGACGTCAAACGGCACGCTCTCCACGCATGGCCGCACATGACGGGGAGTTACGCAACGATCTGCGTATCAATACTAGTTTCTCATCCGACTCGATCCAAGTCTACAGCCTCAAAGGAAATTCGAAAGAAGTCTTGAACCGTAATAGATCCCAGCGCGCGGGCCGTCAACTCGGCGTCTAGGTTTGAAGAACATATAGGAACAACCATCGAGGAATGGACCCATAGAAGGATGGGGTTATTCGGAGTACAATATGCGAAATTGAGTCAGACGATAGTGCCACCACGTGGTGTCTTGCTGTGAGATCCTTCCCACTGGCAGGACGGCGCGAATCAAGAGAACTAGACCGCGGCCAGTGGCGGGCGCCCATGCTATTCACAGCCCTACGAGATGTCGAGCCTGAGACGTCTATGCAGAATGTCCAAAAACCAAACAACATTTACGACACTGGCGCCCCTAGAGAAGCATACCACCGCAGAAATTTGCTTTTGACAACGGGGGATATATCGAGCACGACGCCCAGCGCTGGCAGCGCCAACTGAAATCATCCTAATACAGGGAGTACTGGGAGGCGGAATGACCGACAACATTGCGCCCTACGGTGACTCCCAATTCAAGTTTAGCAGTTTGCTGTACTGCACATGCAGTACGTCAAAGTAGTGAGAACCGAAAAAAAAGGAAAATAACGTCGAGGAAACGAACCATCTCGGGCCGAGTCGGTGCGCAAGTCTCCGACGCTGACGCTCCGGCGTTAACTAATGCGTACCACCGGACCGCGGGTCATCACGCTGCCAGTGCCAGTGGGCCGTTCCTCTCTCATCGCGTTCATCTCCCTGCTTGTAAAATCTCATTTTTTTCCCCCGTAGGTCTGCATTAGCTACTCTGCAGTGCGGAAAAATGAACGGGGAAAAATAATGCCGACAAATCAAATACTCGTCTACAAAATTTTCCACTGCACAAGCTTTGTATTTATCTACCCAAACCCAAAGTCAGACCCACGGTGACGTATATACGTATATTCATGACATGTGAATCATGTGTGGGGAGGGGTGTCAGTGTGCACGCTGCGCGCAAACTGTACAAATACCCACACTACTACAGCGCTGCAGTGTCACACAAGTGACTCTGACTCAGTATAGTCCTAGTATGCGTTGGCATCCGGAATCGCTTCGGAACATACAGTCGCTGTATCACTATAGCATGACACTGTTATTGGCGCATCTTGTCAATGGGGCTTAATCACCTTCGACTTTGGTGCGGTTGTGATGCCTCGCTGGCTTTCCAAGCCATTGACCGTTATTCCAAAGTCTTAAAGGCTGCTCTTATCTTTTCTCGTTCGTAAACACGACCTGGTGTGCTGTGTGCAACGACGCATTTCTCATCATCTCACGAATGTGAGCCCATACTTGTCACGAGTCATCCGAGTCCTGGTATTATTACCATACGATCAAAAAATTGTGAGATAGCATACTATGACCTACATGAATAGACTCGAGACAGGGCCCCGAAATGTTGTGTCCGTGCCCTAGGAAATCCTTACAGCATGCGAACTGCCAGTGCAGTGTGTGTGTGATCAGTGTTGGTTTGCAACCCGTCGTTTATCTGCCTGCGATCTTCCTTTGACATCGCCTCGCCCTCTCGCCGTGACACCCGGTGATGGCGCGCATCAGCCTATATCCCATCACTACAACACCGCCGTCCTATTGTAAGACATCTTTCTGTCTAAGACGACGTTGGCCGATGTTTCCGTTTGCACCCTCCTGGTAAGAGGAATTCGTACTCCGTCGGATGCCTGACGAGCCAATCTGGAATATCCGTGAATGATTTGGATTTTTCGAGTGGACCGGATTGGGCATAGAGATCGTAGAACGAGAATGCCTCCTGTATTGCGGGGGCTCGATACTGAGCCGCGAGAACAAAAACGGAAATGAGAAGGCGTACGGGGTACATGTCAAAGATGTCACTCCCATCACATGTGTGTTCATTAATTCGCGCTGGATCAAGTTGATATTGTCCTTTCAGGCGATCGTTATGGCTATATCCCTGAATATATGAAAATGTACGTGATCAGGGAGTTTTATGGATTCAGAAAATGAGTGGATTTGAAAGCGAAAAAGGTTGCGTTAGGACGTACAGTCATCTTGAATTGAATGTCCTCAATGTAACGGAAGCACCAACTACAATGCCATCCTGCATTCGCAAGCATGACGTCCCCCCCTTTTGCATGATTATAGAAAGATCCGGGTCCACCCCACCTGACAGCTTTCGGACGCCAGTATCCGTCATCTTGAACGGGGAATTCGAAACTATACAGATAGTTTTTCATTCGAAGGTGGAGGGGTGATGGCCAACCAGAACATTGTTTAAGGAGGGCGATTGTGTGTGGGGTAGGAATCTCATCCAAATCCGACATGAGGACGATATCGTTTGGCCGTACGCCCGCTGATGAGAGGAGCAAATCCATCCGTTGACGGAGGTGCCGCTCGTTGTCAAAGGGATCTCTTGGTGAGGGGGAGAGGTCGTCTACAAGCTCGTATTTGATCTTGGGGCCTGCCCAACTTAGACGAGCTTGAGGTGAGGCAAGAAGGGAGGAGAGGGGGGTCATGTCGTGGCGGAGATCGCCCGAGAAGGAACGAGTGGCTTCGATGATGACAAAAGTATCAACGACATCCCAAAGTTCGTGTAAACGTATTTCGAGCAAATCAAGCTCGATGCTGTAGAGGAAGGCGTCGTACACATTCGGGGGGGTTGTATGCGGTGTAGTTGACGACGAATTTGACCAGCTATGTAGTGCGCACAATTCTCCTGGAATGATAGACTCAGATACGTCATAGTGAGGGATGATTGTTTGAGGTCTGTCCTTATTTGCTGACATATCCCATAAAGGTCGGGTAATGTATCCAAAATCCCGAACCCACTTGTCCCTTGCTGCGATACGAATGAACCAGAGAAAGAGGAAGGCGATGGGAAGACCAAGGACGAGTAGGTGTTTCAGGCGCCGGCGTATTCGCGGCCTACCAGAGTATGTGTGTGCTCGATGAATGGGGAGGACGGGCAGGTATGACTCTGGCATGGTCAAGACGGTGTTGCCTGCATACCGCGACCTGGGGGAGCTGTTTCATATTACGTAGCCCCGTTCCCGTTGCATGACGGCGCTCGTGTTAGGCGCTCGCTCAGGAATCAGGGGCGCCCACATGCACCGCGACGGCCACCGCCATCACTGCGACATTCCCTGACAGAGTCGGGATCACTACAGCGCCGCCACTCATATCTGCCCCACTTCGTACCTGAGCCGGAGGGTGTCGAGGAATAGTGTCGAACAGCACGATGCGACGGAACAGAAACAGGCCGATGTGACTTTCCAGACCTTGTATCATCCAACGCTGCGATGGACGCTCTCGCAAGCGCAAGCGGCTGTAACCTTGTGACCCTGTCACCCGAATTGCCGACACGACGCGGATGCAGTGGCAAGCAAGGACAACAAGAAACAAGCGGGTGGCAAAGGACCACAACCGACACCGACATAAAAGATTACTGTTGCTGTGGTCATCACCTTACAAATTACAGCGCTCAACATCAGCCCTCGCACCGGCCTTCTGTTCAACTGATCTACTTCACTGCATCCGATTACTATGTCAGGGTCCCAACACTCCATTTGGTCCCAATAAGCGAACAAGGTCCCTGTTCGATTACCTTTCTGGCCTGGGCATCATTCGTCACTGACCATACACCGGAGTTTGTGATGTACGGAAACACTTACTGCTAAACGCGGAGGCCCACACACTAACTGACCGACAGAAGACAAAGTATGAATTGATCATACAGTCGACGTCCAAGCTGGGGCTGTTCACCACGCACTATATACGGTCGAGCTGCGGACCATGTCCCTCACTTCAATCTTCATCATCCCCAAAGAACATTCTACGACAAGTCATGAACCATACCCTGGTGAGAGGGCCTACCCTATCGGACACACTTCCCGACTTTTTGAACCTTTCCGTGCAGACACTTCTCGTCGACGGATACATATCTCAAAGTTTCAACAGTCGCGCGGCTGAGGAGTACTTCTTTCATCTGCTGAAGCGCAACCATATCCCCGCATACAGGGTTGTATCCTACGCGGGGACAGAAAGCTGCTACTTCGTCCTCGATTCCGCGTCCCCACATGGGCAGGTTCGACCTCTCCCGGAATCAAATTGGGTGCTCGATCGTAGCATGATGGCTATGGGCACCGTGGTACCACAGGCAATGTGGTCCCCGCCATCTGTCGAGGACAAAAGATGGCTGGTGGGAGAGGCGGAATTGCAGATGCCCATCTTCTTTGAGGGTCCGGATGGGAAGCTCGGGATTCCTCTCGAAGCTGCCGCTTCTGGCCGGTGTGACGGTCTCATCAACGCGCAGGAAGTCGCGCGAGTTGGACAGAGATCGATGTTAAATGTCCGAATCCTGGTTGGTACCGCTTCGCAGTCATTTACGTGGGAAGTTGCTCACGGAATTCGTTTGAAATACAAATACGTTTATATCATGTAGTGGGTGGGGTACAAGTCGTTCAAGTGCCAGGTTCAAATTCAGGACGAAGCGAGGGGCCTCCAGCCAGTCACCATCGCGAAGTTTGCACACCACATTGGGCGGTCTGTAGACGCCTTTCTCAAGGTCAGAGCCTTCTGAGTCCACCTTGTAGAATACCTCCCGCGCTGATACACGTTTTCTCCCCACTAGGTTGACCAACCGGACCCGGGTTGTCTTGACTGGCGATCCACTCAGTGGAGGATAGGGCAAGGCGGGATCGAGCGAAGCAACATCGTAATCATTGGCGCGGTGGAGGTAGCTGCAGGCAGTTGGATGCCCATTTTGCAACTTTCCCGTTACATTTTTTAATCTGTATTACCCTGTAGACCATCCTAGGTACAATAACTTATATGCTCTGGCTATAATATTAGTGTAGTGTTTACTGTCATACTGTATTAAGCAGTATTCCAGCCGGTGTCACTGGACGCGCGGCCCGTTTAAAGTTGGCGCTTGCTGCCTTTACTCTCCCTCATCCTTAGCTCTCGTCCTCATCTATCTCTTTGCATGGTCTGAACCTTTCTCTTCTCATCTTCAGGACAAACATACTCACAGTGAGAGCAGTTTCGCAACACTTACGACTCGGACAACACCGTTTTCTCGCCACAAGGCCGATTACACCAAGTAGAGTACGCGCTTGAGGCCGTCAAGCAGGGCTCAGCGGCGGTCGGCTTGCGCTCAAAAACTCATGCCATCCTCCTTGCTCTCAAGGTGCGTGCTATAGCGATTCCTTGCCCGCGATTCCTTGCCCGCAAACAGCAACGCTAGCATCAGTAGCGTTAGCAGTTCGATGGCTTGGCGTTGGCCATCCGCCCCACGCGTCCCTATCTTACTGTGTCGCTCACTTTGATCATCTTCCGTTTCTGTGTCCAGCGTTCGAGCGGAGAGCTCGCCTCGTACCAACAGAAGATGTTCCGCATCGACGATCACGTCGGCATCGCGATCGCAGGCCTCACGTCGGATGCACGCGTACTCAGGTCCGTCCCACCGATTTTCCTTCCTATAAAGGAGCCCGAAGCTCAAGCATGAACTGTCCTCCATCTCTGTCTCTGCGTCTATGTCTATGCAGCAACTTTATGCGCCAGCAGGCCATGGCATCCAAGATGGTCTTCAACCGACCCGTCCCTGTGAACCGCCTCGTGTCCGCCATCGCAGACAGTGCGTCGACTCTCTATCTCTCCCTCTCGGATTGCTGACGCGCCAAAATATATCGTTCCAGAGGCTCAGGTGAATACGCAGGAATACGGCCGGCGCCCATACGGAGTTGGCTTCCTCGTCATCGGCCTAGACCACACCGGCCCACACTTATATGAGTTCTCACCGAGCGGCACCTCCTACGAGTACTTTGCCGTTTCGATCGGTGCGCGTAGCCAAAGCGCCAAGACGTACCTCGAGAAGCACTTCGAGTCCTTCGCCGACTGTACCGTGTCTCTTTCCTTCCTTTTCGTTCTGTTTTGGCTCATCATTCGTATGTTGCGCGCGTGCGGTGATCCCACACTCGGATCCCAACGGTTTTTACAGGCAACCTAGAAGACCTTATCCGGCACGGGCTGCATGCGCTCCGCGAAACGTTGCAGCAGGACAAGGAGCTTACAACGAATAACACCTCGATCGGCATCCTGGGCTCGCGCAGCGTGCACGAACCTGCCGGAACGTCCGTCGATTTTCGTATTCTCGAGGGTCCTCCGATCGAGGCGTACCTCCAGACGATGCAAGCCAAAGAGCTTCCCCCTCCTCCTGCCTCCGCCGCCGCCTCTGCTTCTGCATCTGGTTCCGTACCCCCAGGAGGCAGCGACGAGGACGTACAGATGTCAGAACAGTAGATGTTTTGTTTGTCTCACAAATCGAAGCAGGGAATGAGTTGTTTGTATTATATTGCGTGTGCGGGCATAGTTTGAGTGGTGCTGATCTATGTGTGAACGGCGAACGTGCCTCCCCTTTCCCCCAGCTCTCCCCCCTTGCCTCTGCCACTATGCTCCAAAGAGCAGACATAATAGGTCATAAATTGATTTTGGGCTTTGTCCCCGTCATTGGCGTCACCCCTGCACCCCGTGCTAAATTCGCTCGTCTCCACGCCCGCGCAGCGGCACCAGGTCGGCGCAGTGCGAGGAGGACGTGGAGGGCGGTCGTGAGCAGCGCGACGCTGCCCGCCTGGTGCGCGGCGGCAAGGGGCACAGGCACGAGATACAGCAGAGTGGAGATGCCAAGCATGACCTGTACATTGGCCATCGCGAACAACGCCGTAGTCAGGGGGAGCGCTAGCGGAGGAAGTGCCGCACGCATGGCGGCGCGGCGGCTCGACGCGAAGAGCAGTGCCGTAGCGAGGTACGTCGTCGTCGCTAGCACGCGGTGGTCAAATTGTACCGTCGTTGGATTCTCGAAGAAGTTGCGCCAGAGGCCGGTAATGCTGCCCTCACCGTCTTTGCTGTTGATGATCGATGCAGGCGCGGTGTAGTTCGGCGAGACAAGTTCGCTTAGAGGAGGAGCGAGGCGGCCGCCCATTAGCGGGAATTCGTTGTACACGAGACCAGCATCGAGGCCAGCAACGAATGCGCCTAAAAATCCAAAAGACATTAGAAGGGTTATTAGCTATAGGCGAAAAACGCAGATGATTTTGATCTTTTGATCTTCTCGCGTACCAGAGAGCGCCGTGAGGAGGACGAGTCCTGTGACGAGGGCAGCATACACCTTGAAGCGCCTCACTAGCGGGTTGCGCAGCACCTCCTCCCAACTGCGGCCATCGGCGAGCCGGCCCCAAGCATCACCGCGCGCGAAGCGCCAGTCGTCCTTGACGGAGAGTGCGGCGGAGAACATGCCCGCGTAGAGGACGAGTGCGGCGCCGAGGTGGGCCGCGAGGCGGTACTGCGACACACGTGGCACCGCGCCGTCGGCAGCAAAGTTGGTCGGCTCGAGCCCCGACTGCACCATGTACCACCCGAGGGCGCCCTGCGCACCCAGCAAGCCTGCCATGCCCAGGAGCGGAGCGCGCAGGGAACCCGCGAGGCGCCGCCGGAGGGCGAAGTAGCCGAGTGGAAGGACGAAGGCGAGGCCGATTGTGCGTCCGAGGATGCGGTGGCCCCATTCCATGTAGTAGATCGACTTGAAGTCGTCGAGCGACATGCGCGAGTTGAGCCTGAACGAGGGAGCGGTAGTCATGTGGTCATGTGAGCGAGCAGCGCATGGGTGTACAAGCTGAAGAGGACGCACAGACGGAACTCTGGCGTGGCCTTGTACTTGTCAAACTCGTCCTCCCATTCCGCGCGCGAGAGCGGCGGGAAGACGCCAGTGATAGGCCGCCACTCGGTGATGCTCAGCCCGGACTCGGTGAGACGCGTGACACCGCCGACGACGATGACCGCAAGGACGAGAACGGAGGAGAGCAAGAGCCAGTTCCCCACCGCGGGCGGAGAGATCACGGGAAGCTGCTGGTCGTGTTGCTGCGCTGACGCCGCTGGCAGCAGCAGCGCGCCATTGGACGAAAAGAACCGCGGTTCGAGCGCAGACCTGGGCAAGGTTGTCGTCGTGGTTGGCCCTCGATTGGGGAACACGGCGTGGGAGTATGGTCGCGTCCACGACCGCGAAAGAATCAGAATTGGTGCACGATTAGAGAAAAACTTGCCCGATGTCGTCGTTTGTCTTTGGGGTCTCAGCTGGTGGAGTCTGCGATGACACGGAAGGAGAATTTGAAGACGGCTAGAGATAGACAGGGATGTTGTCCCTGGCTGCGAGAGGCGTAGAGCACCACTCAACAACATACCGCCCGCGAACACTCTCACTCGTGAATGTTGGTGACTCTGACTCGGAGTGGTACAAAGTGTGTTCCGAAGCCGACGCGTTTTCGCTCGGCACGTGGTTGGTCGTGTCCGCGTACTAATAAACGAAGTGTAAACGAACGCTCAAGGTTGCTGTGCTCTCCATTCATACAGTACTCGTCAACCCATCTCCACTCATGTTCTCGATCATCACTCGAAGGGCTATGCCATCATTACGCCAAACTCGTTCATACACTGCCGCCACCCACACGCAAGCCGTGGCATCATCACCTTCCAAACTTGCCGAAGGAGAACAAGCCATCTACGATAAGCTGTCGGAACACTTTCAACCCTCCGAACTGCTCGTACAGGACGTTTCTGGTACGCTCCACCCCGCATCGTTCGGACGTCCGTTTTTGAGAAATAGAGTATGTGTTCACTTCGGATTTCATTTAGGTGGCTGTGGGACGTTCTATGCTATCACTATTGCGAGCGCTGCATTTAAAGGTATTCCCATGGTAAAGCAACACCGTCTGGTTAATGAAGTCCTCAAGAAGGAAATAGAGGGAATTCATGGCCTTCAGGTGCTGCCTTTTCTTGTGCATTACACTACGATACTGATACCCACTGCACAGCTCAAAACGGTACCGCGATGAATGAACATACCATCTTTGATGCACGACCTCTTTCGTAGATACTATATTTATCGACATCACCATCAGCCAATACTAGAGCACCTATCACCAAAACAAGTACGCACCACATGCTGCAGGGGGATCCCATGTGGGATGACATTACGTGGCAATTAGTTACCTTTGCCTCGGTATTAATTCTCCCATGCTCAGCGCCCACCGTACCGACTTGATGGCCGTACACGGGATCCGGCTCCGTATTTTCATTGCAGACGCCATCATTGATCGCAACAGCGCATGACGGAGACGAACAAGCATGCACAGCTTCAGCTACCTAGAGGATACCGTATGTACTGTATCATCTCCTTCCCCCAGGTTTAGATGGTGCTTAGTCACGCGACGGGATCTATCGCGGGTCGCGGTAACACCTGAGCTGCTCAATGATGTGGTAAATTAGCCTCGCAGCTTTGAACCCGTTCCGACGTTTATTTGAGTGCCGTTGGCCCTCCCAGCGCTTCTCCTGAGTTTCTCATGATTGTTGCTAAACTTGGACAGTACGTCTGCGGCCCTCGAACTATTCAGTTGAGCAGGTTCAATCAGACCTTTCCAATCCCTTAGTCGTCAAGACGATGGTTGAAATTTCTCTCGATAATTGATGGGCCGGTTCGGAATATAATACTTTACTGTATTGTACAGAAGGCGGATGGCACATAATGACGCCCTGCTGACAAAATCATCACCCTCTTCATTTTGCTAGGGCTAGGTTTCGTGATGGAGTGATCTCCTTTTCCCGCCAGGCGCAACGATTTCAATGATGATCCAGTTCGGCGGGTCTCAATACGGTATCCGTAAACTCGTTGTCCGTCGTGTGCCCGTAGGATGGTGGGATTTCCGTGCCCTCCGGGGATAGCATCTGGACATCTGGTTGGAAAATGCTCGATAAGCTAGTACGTGGCCATTTGGGGGTGGCGTTCATTGCCGTCTTGCCGTCCAGATATTGCGGTTGCGTGCGTGGAGCCCCAATCCTACGCGAGTTAACCCCATATCTAAGCAGTGATAAAATTTCAGACCACCAACGATCGCTAAAACGAAGTGTCGCTGACGCGAAATTGCTTTTATGACTTCCTAATACATGGGTCTCGGGACTCCGCTTACAAGGAGGATCCCTTTCCCCCAACAGATCGACGTCCACCATTATATGTGTTAACCGTTAACCGATCCAGTGTTCTGCACATGTTTGGTTGCGACTCCAAGGTTCACTAGGGCAGTACGGTCCTTATAGCAGTCGAGGTTTCTACTAAGCGAGGTATGGGAGCCTGACCCGCAAGTTTTCTGCACGAGTATGGAATTTGATCATGCGTGATGATGCAATAATGGACCTCGGGCCAACATCGTGGCATGTCCCAATATCAATGTGCGGTGCGGTGCGATGCCACATTGGCCCATCTGACCCAGACTACCATCGGGCTATAGTGGTCGGTACTTTCGTCCCGAGACGTGCACGATGTCGAATATGGACAAAAGGGACTACATCTTTCACGACACCTTGGCCTGGGTGGACTGAAATGGGTAGTATATAGCACGGATTTGTTGTCCGCGCGTGAGTTCTATAACAAAAAGATATAAGATAAAACCAGTGTTGTCCCAAGGATCTGAGGACACGCCAGAGTAAGGGGGGGTCGCCGTCCCCGAAAGGCCGGGAACGCGCGATGGGTTGGAACGCGAGGTGACAGGCGCGCGAGCAAAGTGGGGGAAAAAGCGGTCTAAGATTGCATGATTCGATCCTTTCATGCCGCTGGCTGAGGCCAGGCGAGGGGTTATATACAGAGAGTCGTACGCTACCAGAGACTAAGGGAGGGAAAGAGGAAAAATCCCAAAAGGGGATGTGGCGTTGTTCGTCGCGCGGCGACGTTTGGCAGTCGTTCAATACCGACAGCACTCCGACAGCTCACAGCAGGCTAGACAGAAAGAGACCTAAAGGGAATGTACGAAAGCAGTCGATGTCTACGTACAGTGATCGAGCGGGCGTCGTGAGGGCAAAAGTGCTCAATTCCGAGCCTAACGTATGTCCATCCCTCTAGTAGTCAGCCTGAGCTCGGGCTGGCCATGGTCAGTAGTTCCACTGTCGGTCCAAGTCGGCTGTACAGCATTGATCCGAAGGCTCTGTAACCGCAAGATCTCCAAAGCCATACAGAGGAGAGAGCGTTGATCGACTGTGGCACGATTATGGCCGGGATTGGATTGGCTTGGACGATGTATCTAAAGCATGTTTCAATTTGAACGTCGAACATCGATGAGTGTGTGGCGCAGAATGGCGTGGCGCAGAATGGCACTTACAGGTCAGAAAAAGGTAAACTTACCAGAGTTGAATGACCGGGCCGAGTTGCCTCGCGAGTTCATGTGGTTTTCTCCTGGGCCATCATTTGCATCTTGTGGATGTAACACCCAGCCACGGCATACATCTTGTACCCTGGCATCTATCATGATCGGTTCGCACTCATCAACACCCATCGTCCTCTCCATGCCGCCATCGGGTTCATTTTACGAGTAGTCACTGTGCCGCGAAATCAGCGCACGACATTGTCCTGAAGGCTGTGCAAAACCGCAGTTGGTCAAACCCGTCACGGCATGCATGATTATGATCAATAGAAGGCGGGTGCTCCGCGCACAGCATGATCAGAATCGACATCAGACGTGCGTTTCAACAACAGAAGAGTAAGGCTGGGATGAGCAGGTTTGTATTGGCACGCCGTGTGCAACACTGCAATGCATGATAAAGGATCAAGTCGGCAAACTGGAATGCGCTGCACGATATATCGTGGACGCCTTCTGTTCAGGCGTGTGATGGTAGGCAATGATCTGCCAGCTCTTTGATTTCTTGACCAGCGAACATCACGTTTCCCCACCGCCAAGTGTGCGTGGGACCAGTATGGGGATAGCCTAGGAGCCAAGCCAAAAAAAAAAGAAAATCGTACTGTCGACCAATGAAGATACTACCGTACTACAGTAGTTCCTTGATTTGACAACGTCCCATATATACAAGTGACAGCAATATCCATGGTCGTCAAGCGCACCGGTACGGTGCTGTATCGTACTGTGTGAACGGCAAGTGTCAATGCCCGCGGCTGGAAGCAGTTTGCATCCCACGTGGTGCGCTGGACCCTTCCAATGCATCAGTCCCACGGGCCTAACCGATGAGATCTGATCTGAGAGGGCCTTTAATTGACAGCCCCCGACACGACGGTGACGCAGGGGTCAATAACAGTGTCAGGTGATAGACCGAGAGACGGCGTAAACAGTACAGTAGTACTGTACCCCACCCGCCCTGTCCAAAGATGTAGGATACAAGTAACGGCCTAATATGACAGTTATCGCACAATCATATTATGGGTAAAAAAAATGGAAACTCCTACAGTACGCCAGAAGTGACGGTCTCCTCTCTCGCCTCTCCTGGGCCCCCCCTCCTTCCAAGCCCCGCGCCTTTCAACATACGGCATTATACTGAAACAGACGCACCAAGAGCACAAAAGTAATTGAACAACAAGGACGCGGCGCCGCCACATCTGGTTGATCGTTCGGTAACTCAACACGACCCTGCGAGAAATCAAAATGCGACTTCGGCAATCGACGAGTGATGGCACCTATCCATTGAATTGTCCGTAGGGTGCAGCACTTACTGTACAAGTAACTATGCGGAAGGTCCCGGGGAGACTGCTTTCCTGTCCCTGGAAGACGCAACTTCGGGCCGAGGCGTTGAGGAGGAAGGAAGGGATCAAGGCAAACCCTCTACGGTACAAACTTTGAACCTGCAGTGCGGCATATCGGCAGGTTAATGAGAGCGACCGTTCTGTTCCATGTGACTGTAATAATGCCACATTATTGCCACTGTATACCGCCACCAGTATGTTTGCGATTTGGTCCCGTCACCAACACGGTGGTTCCACTCGTCCGACCGTCCTGCCAAGGACCGGAGTGAGGGAGACATGTGTGATACAAAGACAGTCCCAATGCAGTATGTCCGTTCATTATCCAGGTCCGGTGCGAGATTTCGCAGGGGACGCGCCCAGCGTGCGCCCGCCAACTGCAGGCTTACGTACTCCGACGGGGACGCGCCGCTAGACCGGGCCGTTACCAATTTTCCCACTGAGGTGAACGTCGATTTCGTAGTCGGTAGGGAGTACTGTAGTGGAGCTCAGTGGGTTAGCTATGTGAGCAATGTAGCATTACGATCGATGTTGTTCGACGTTTCATCGATTTTCATCCATGAATGCTTAGCGCGCTTATCAGTCACACGAGACCCAAACTTCTTGCCCGAGTTTCGCTACCTCCCCTCTCCGATAACCTAGGACTCTTCTCGCCGGAGTGGCATCGGCGTTACCCTGTAGGTTTGGTTCCTATCAGCAGTACTCCATATCCCATTCCCATGGGAGCCTCACTCCCGGAACATAGGAAGTGTTGGAATTCCTGCAGAGATCCTCCTTTCTTTTCGGACAAACTCACGCCACGATGCGTGATGACGATTTGTAGACTTCATCATAGCGCAGCACATGCGAAGATATGGACCAAAGACGTGTGAAATGACCACATGACGACACGGTTAGCGACCCAACTTGTATGGCCGATTCACAATTCGAGTACAACATGAAATTAGAAGCGCGAACCTTCTCGCTTATGGTCGGCGAAACAAGCGGAGCAACGTGATCGCTTCCCTGCTATATTTCTCCTGAGCAGGGTCGTCACTGACCTGGCTCTCAATTTTTAGTACGCACGTGTCAGAAATTTTTCGGTTCTTGGCCACGTACGATACTCCAGGTGAAGTATTTTTTGAGCAGAGCGAAGAATCGCTTGTCGGCTTTTCGGCGTTTCTTGTAACAAAATAGAACCTCGGGTGCGCGCTCAGGGGGCGGCGGAACGAGCGCCGCTAATGTGGAAACAAGCAGCGGGAACGCAGGTTCGAAGTAGACGCAATCGGCAGCCAGGATTAAATCCGGTCGTTGCAGTTCAGGAAGGGGCTTGGCCCTGGCGGTAATTCAATAATATGAGACTGTAAAATAAAATTGCAACCGAGTATGACACGTGACGCGAACGCACCAGTCGAGTTCTGCAGCCGTGACATTTGATTGCAATTTGTTGAGCGAGATATTGCGCTCCATGATCGGCATGAGTGCGCTGTGTGCTCAGACCGAAGATGATGATAAGGTGCAAAGTCTGGGGCTACCAGGCAGAGGCGGTAGTGGAGCGACGTACGCCTGGTCAGTGATACATACACGTGCCTCTAGGTACCCAGCTACGAGACCGACGAGGCCCGTCCCGCTGCCGAGCTCAAGCACCTTCGTACCCTGGAGAGCGAATCCACGACGGGCAATGTAGCACGCCAATACCTGAAGATTACGCACGTTGAATGATGGGCGTGTCATGATAACGACGAACGAGAGTGGAAATATGATAATGAAGGGGGTTATCGACAGCCATGAGGAGCGCATGTGCCTACCTCTCCAGCTGGCCAAGCGATGCCACCGCATCCGGGGCTCGGGTCGACTGAAAGAGATGTGGTGATCGTCCGATATGATTCCTCGGCTTGATGAAGCGGGACTGCAAAATTGAATTTCACGATTTGGCCACCTAAACATAGGGATGGGGCTGGTGGTTGAAGGTCATCAGAGTCGTCAGGTGAAAAGAGGTGCCGAAGAGAGTCGACGGCGTCTAAGGTGTCTCCTTCCATGATTGGAGAGCTTTTGCGAACGACAACGACGACGGACTGGAAGAAGATCTTTCGGAGAGTTGCGCCGAAGATAGGCTCACCATTGATCGGTACGGTGCAAAGATCCCGCCCGATCGCGTCGTTCGCATGGGGTTTGTCGGTCGGCCAACCTTGCTTGCCCACAGGTGTCGATCAACCGAAAGGGTAATGTTCCATTTAAAGAAAAGGAAAGGTGGTGATGATTTTGAAAAAAGAAAGACACCGTAAAAGAGTGATGGGATTGATGGATATTAAAGAGGTTGGCCGTGAGAGCGGGCAAAACCAAAGGAATGGCGAACCCTGATGAAGCGACAAGTATGAGGAGGGCCGCCAAAAAGTGATGTCTGGCCCTGAAATGACTCGCCCTTACGAAATCGAAATCCATCAGTCGGTTTCATACCCGATTGGATCTAGACCCGGAACTCTAAGATGGCCCTCCCCTTATAACCATCCCCATGCAAACGCCCTTGTTCTCTCTGACATCCCATTTCTCTCTCCCTTCCACAGCGTTATCCCGCCTTGTGCTGCGTAGAGACTCTCCACCTCTAACAGACCCGTCTATTGTTTTTCGACCGAATCCTGCTGGTCCCTCTTCATCCGTGCGAATCTCGCAGTCCACCTGACTGCTCTTCTACTACTTCTACCTATTTGTCACTCAATCCACTCCATGAAACGCACGACGTCGACCGTAACCCTTCTTCCTTTCGCTCCTCATCAACAGCAGCACTCTTCAACTTGGTCCTCACAACGCTCCACCTCCCGATCACGACTACCAAGCTTACTAGGCGCCTCCGTACCCTGTATGATGACCGCCCCATCACCCAGTCAAATCTTTGACGTCTCACGCCGTCCAAATCCATTGCGAATCAGACCTTCGATCATCTCCGAGGCATCCTGCGAGTCCTCTTCCTCCTCTTCCTCCACTTCTTCTTCATCCTCCTCTTCATCCTTCCCGGGCACATCCCCCACGTCCTGCTCCACTTCCTCACCGTCGTTACCACCATCTCCACCACCGTACGTGTTTCTATTTTTTTTCCGAGAATTCCGGCAGGCTGACTGACCCATTTCGACCTCCCATGTGGATGCTATGCCTGATCACGGATGACATTTCCTCATTAGTCCATCTAATCGCTCTCCCGGCAAATCGCGCCCGCTTCCTCAGCCACCAGCGCCAGTAGAACGGGCCCCTTTCTCGACCAACGCCGCCGCCGCCGGTCAATTCCGACCAAGAACCCCACCACCCGCGTGGTCTCCCCCCGAGACCGAGTCTTCGTTACTCGCAGCACGGCCCACGCGACCGACGGTGATGCTACCCCCTGCCCATCAAGAGCGACATCCTCTAGCATCCAGCTCACCCCCCTTCACACAACTAGACGGATGCGTCTCCTCGTCCGCACAACCCCGTGTTCGTCCGTTGCCTACGCGGCCTGTACCTCCCGGCCCCCCCAGCGAGAATAATACTCCGATCGCTCCATTTGGGTTACCTCGTTGGCACGCCGACACTTTGACGTTTCCTCAAGACGATACCCCTTCTGATGACCGCCGTGCCATTGATTGGGACTTGATTGACGAAGTCATGAAACATGCAAGTTAAAACTGGCCACTTTTTGCTTGAGCATGTATTCCTTTTTTTTACAACGTTGTCATTTACTGTTTCCCGCACCTTTCATGGACTATCACCTACCCAGGCGGTGTGTTTATTTTTTGTTCTTGGCATGTAACGAAGCATTGTGATTACGCCTATCTTTATATCCCACTCTCTCATCTATCGATCACACCCCAACACCAACGAAATGTCCACACAGTTTTGCCACTCATCCTCATCGTCACGATGTACCAATCACACCAGCAGTCCCTTGGCGAGCCGAACGTTGTCGGTGGCTGTGTGCGTGGGAAATAAGACCAACACCGCCTCGGAGAACCGGATGCATTGCACGCTTTCATTGGTGGCGCCGTACCACAGTACTCCGGACACCCCCCACCCAATGGCTGCTTCTGGGAAGTTCAATATACCTTCCTGTAGAAGGGTACTGCGAGCTTCTGAATCTTTTTGGCGTTTCTATAGAGTCCGGACCCACCCCTTTACTCCTACCAGAAGAGGCCTCAAGAGGACTTCATTAATCGACTTTGGCGCCCCGATGGCCGCAGAAATGTTCCCCGTACGCAGTAGCCACTCTGTTCTAATACGTACGCGTGTGCACAGTACATTACATGCATTACAGTTAGTGCCCCTTCCTCCGTGCCTTTATCAATTCGATCCTTGGCGGATGCATGTACCCTCGACGTCGTCTTGTTTTGTGACCTGAAGCTTCCGAGTGGAGTGGCGCTGTGCCCAACCGTTTGCGCACGTAACTGCGTAAAGTACTGCATATACGCGGTTCGCGCATCGCATGTAAACTGGGAGCTCTGGAGCTAGAGATAGAGCTCGAGGGCCCGAGGCGTGAGGCTTGGTGGAGTCTGAAACCCTAATATGCCGTGGAGTCCGCAGCAGCAGTTGGTGTATACGCATGACTGTACTTGTAACCGAATACACGAGCTAGTACAGTATAGGAAGCTACCGATACCGATAACTAGTCATTATGGTTATGGTGTGGTCTAGGTCACTTACAGTTACTGTAGCACTGCTACACATCCTGCATGACGCATCTCGACTCGGAGCGCGCATCACACAGCTATATGCGATCAGCCGATCCCGCGAACGCCGATGTCCCCATGCGCACATTCATTGTACGAAGCACGGAGCTTGGAGAAGCCTGAGCGAGAAGCGGGGAGAGGGTGGTAGGGGAGGCACCCATCGCCATCGTCGATTTCTATACTTAAGTCACGGTAAGCGGAGGAAAAGAGCGCCGTGAGCTGCCATAAACGCCGATGCCACCAAGGGAAGTCACGTTCCTTGGAGTCCTCTCCCACTTACCGCCGCCCATCCGAATTGGTGATAGGTGATATATTTCTTCAAAGGTCCTCACGCCAGCCCCAGCACGCTTAAGCGAGGGTGACGCACTAGCAATGCGGGTTGACTTTTTAAAGAAAAGGTTATTGGGAAGAATTAAAATCGAATGAGATAATAGAAGAGCAATAAGTACCTATTTCTGTTCCTCTTGGGTGGGTCGATGCGCCACTACGTCGTCGGGAAAAGCGGTGGCCGAAGTCGTCATCGACTTGTGTCAGCGCACCTATTACTCGCCCGCCCGTAAAGCACAGTGCGTTACGCCTTCTCCTTTAATTACCGAACTTCCAATCTTCGGCATCTTCCACACCAGCGCATGCATAATCTTCTCTGCTCCAACCGAACACCCGGAAATGACCGCTGTACATGAGTTCACAGGGGACTTGGGGAAACCCCATCGTGGTTGCACATGGTATACAAAATGTCAAACAGGTTTGGGTTTGTCACTGGCCCAGAAGCGGTCGTTTTCGTGTGCCTACGTGTCATGTGCTGCAGCGTTTTGCTGAGGGCTACCAGGAAGGAAGGCCTGGGGAATCTCGCTCGGAGATACGAAGCGGGGCCGAGTCGTGCCAGTGACTCGAGGGAAGGACGTTCCATGGATGGCATGATACTCCTTTCGCCGCCAAGCCGGAGCTATCATAAATAAACGACATCGTCTCAGTGTATGAAACCGGACAGTTAGGGGTCCCTTCTGATCGCGAAACCGTGACAGTGGGTCGCCGAAAGGGACAAAAGGACTTACATCCACCGCAGTCCCACTGGTACGCGCCCGCATACGACGCATGACCTTGGTCACGGACGGTAGCATTCGTACGCATCGTGATACCTACACGCCAATCAAAAGGGAAGAGATCTGGGTATTCCTGATAAATCGACACGCGCACGCGTCACACTTTGACGAGGTATCGGGGTCGGGCATTCTTCCAAGAAATCACGCGATGACGCAAGCACGAAGAGCTGGCAGTACTGCACAGCATGTCTGGAAGCACGAACTCGGAGAGTCCTGGCACAAAGGCACTGGCACTTGTGTCATCACACCTTGCACATCAGGGCCGACCGAAAATCTCGCGAATGTGATGCCCCACGGCCTCGGCTTACTCTTGTGCGTGATGGTTTCGCACGAGCAGCCATGGGTGGCGTGCCGAGGCTCCTTGGGGTCGATTCAGAGTATAAGCTAACACGACCACTACGCCGTTATGATCTTGTAAGTTCAATCCGATTGATGGTGGGAAGTGGGCCATATCAGACATCGATGGACAATGGGGCCGCAAGAATTCAATCCTCAGTGATGTCGAACGTTGGTCGCAGAAATGGCTCAAAACGAGACCGTTTGTTTTGGGAGATGTCGAGGGTCCAGCGACGGAGATAGTGTCACGTTTCAACGCACAATGCCTTAAACGTGCGCGATCGGCAGTTCGCTGCCAGCAAAGTCCAGGGATACAGCATGGTCCACATGGAAACCATCTTGAAGATGCGAACGCAGACAGACTTTACCCAATTAAGTTTTTGGATGCGGTCGTAGATATTGAAGAAGCCAGCGGCGATCCGAGGAAGGAAGAAATGGGTGCGGGATCATGAGAACCGCGGTGTGCAGTATCTCGATGACATAGAAATTGGGAACTTGCAGTTAGAATAACGGTATGTGCGCTGGCATGGACTAAGCAGAAGATGTGCAAGGGTGTCCTCGCATCCGTCGTGCATGAGCAAGATAGTGTAATAAAGTTGGCACTGTGACCCGGCACTGCAACCTGGAACGACAGCGACAGCGACATGTCACTAGGCTGGGTCATAGCCTTATTAGACATGCAAGAGATATGTGGTGCGTATTGTCTGGCGCGAAGGAGTCGAGGCACGCGCGTGGTGTGGTTGAACACCCCGTCGTTGTCTGCGGAGCGGTCTATAGAACGGTGCCACATTTATGAATTATAATGAGGCGTTGGTTAGTGTAAAGGATTTAAATCCCCCAAGGCGATTCGGGAAGAAATGTAATGTCGTTCAGTTCGTTGTTTTGTGCGCGCATGGACTGACTCGGACGAGAAAAGAAACGCTTGCCGAATTGCCACCACGCCACTTTCGCGTCACCGGTGACATGCCCTCCGAGTCGATGCCTTGCTGCCTCTCACTCACTACCTACCATGAATGCATCTTTCGAGACTTTCTGACACTATCAATTTGACCTATATTCCAATTCGCAGGCTGGCCGTTGGCATTCACCGTCGCAGGTCCGGCTCCATGTGGACGCTGTGTTAACACATTACGGAACCCGACTCGGAATGTGACCACGCAGGGACTCTTGGCCGAAGCACATCACATCAGCTACGATTCTAGAAGGAAATGGTAACCCGCCGCCCACACAGCTCAGGCTAGCCACGAGGCACTCGCTCCAGACTATTAATACTGACTATCGTCACCCACCAACCCCTTTTCCTCGTCCTCCCACCTCTCACCACTTTCCAAATTCCAATCGTGAAAAACGAGACAGCCACGAAGAAGCGCATTCAGTGTGACGCATCACTTTCAGGAGTCGAGATGACTTTAATTGAGCGCGCCGGCGGCCGAGCAGGTGCAGTCGTGGCAACTCATCCGCTTTACTTTCGGGTTTCGTGGAGCCTCATCACAACATTTGCCAGTGCGGGGATGCGCCCTCTGCCCCCCTGTGATCCCATGACTACGTGCCAACTCGATCAGGTCCGAATCCACTTACGCATGGCGGCAGCCGAAAAAGAACTTGTTACACGTTTCAAGGCTTTAATCGTCGGTCGAGAGCTATTATGTGGCTGGCATGGACCTGCCACTCCTACTCTCGGGGCTTGTCTCCGTTGTCACGAGCATTTCTCGAGAGACGTCGGTCGTTCCTGCCCGTACGCCACCGGCTACTAGACAACAAGTGCCTGGGCCTCCCTATGTCCAAGAGGGTGCATCGAAATCTGCGAGACGTCAAGTTTCGTTCTCTTCTATGCGGACGCGAACAACGGGAATCTTTTGAATTTAATTTTGCCCGACTCTGGTGCCTTGCTGCAAAGATGCAATATATTCTACGAATCGGACTGCGCTCCCCTTGTTCCTGCCACCCCATAATCCATTCTGTATACTGCTTCTCGCCGAAAGGAGGGATAGGCACCGTTGGTGATGCATGGTGATGTCTCGTCCGTTGCCTTAGATTCCTCGATTTATGGAAGCAGAGCGTACAATTGCATGTGCCATGAGCCGTGCGAGCAATTCGGCCCCACACCTCGTATATGCACCCACTTCGTCACAAAAAAAGGACTTAAAGTGGCGTGGCCACCCTAGATGTGCTTCGGAGAAGGTCTGAACGAGCATGATTGCATCCTTTCATACAACCTTTCTCTTTCAACGTCTCGAGGTAGGTGACTGAGCTATTGGACTTGATCACGTTTATCGTCAAGTGATATCTTAACCTACGAGTCCGGTCACAAGGGCGATCCAAGCAACTACGCCTCTACAGTGAATACTGGCAATCGTGGCTAAGGAAAGCCGCACTCAATCGTGTTCCTATAATACATCGGACGGAGTTGAAGCAGAGGGGCAAAATTTGCCCAAGTGGCGCTCAAACCGTGGCACCAAGTTGGGCTCACTTTCTATCGTCGGTTCGCCCAAATCACATGACAAATTTTCGGGATGTCAATCCATCTAGATGTGTTCAACATACCCCGACTTCGACGGATCGAGAAAATTCCTGTGGTAAGACATACCGATCGAACCACGACCGCGGCCACTGGCCTCATCGATCCATTTTCTTCTCGTGACTTTTGCTCCATCAGGGACGAGCCGGGGGTGCTTGGAAGACCCCTTGTACGACTGTCATTTCAAGCAAAATGTGGCGGGGGTCATGACCATAGTTGGGCTATTGACGCAACCGCGATTTGACCGCAGATACAAACGCCCGCCACCATCTCCGTATGAACATTTTCACACATCAGCGTGCCCAGACCCAGCGGAGCACGGCACTCGTGTGCGAATTTCCACTGGTTTGCGGGCATGGTACGCAAGTTATTGATCACGAGACAAGCAAGCACCTCAACTCATGCCGCGCGCGGATGCCAGTGGATAAGCATACACTGCCACGAACTTGAAGGTGCAAGTTATAGGAACTGCGTGCGACATAGGGTCATCATGTATCTATTGCTTATCCATCTCATTGTAATTGTCCTGCACTAATTGTCTTCATCTGTTGCATGTTCACTTATGTATCCCAATCCAATTGCCATGTGCTAGTTTTCTTTTAGTACTATGTACAATAGTAGACTACATCTATCCTGATGTAATTGCCCATACACAAGTTCTCTTCTAGTCCTAAGTACAATTCTAGAGCACAAGATAAGTCTCTAGGTCTAGCCTGAAAATTTGAGGCACTAGGGAGGGGGACCAGTATGCTTGATCCAGTACTCCTAGTAATATGGCATCTTGCTGATGATCATGGGTGGCACGAGGGAATCTGTAGACTCTCGTATGCTATGATGAGAGGGTGGAAGGTGCGACGCATGGGCCAAACCAATTATGGCGTTGGAAGACTCGAACCGAGAACTTACGATTATGCCACGTAACCACGGGTGATTCAGAATCGACATGATCGTGGTGTATTTCTTTCCTGGCTCAGGAGTGTCTTCGTTCTTCAGTTAGCACGCCGGGATAGGAAATAAGAGGGTGGGGGATTGACACACTCGGGCGGGAGACGTACGTCGGCATGCTGACGGGTTCCAAGCTCACGGCGCCTGCACTGAGCTTGTTGAGCTGCAAGGCATACTGTTCCGCAATACTGACTCTCCAGGAGCCGGGCATGGTGGCGCCGACCCGCGCGACATGCGAAGCTGTGAGCGCCTCACCATCGGTGGAGAGGCGGGTGAGAGAGCTAGTGCCGATACCGAGGAAGGAGCGGAGAAAGAGGTCCTTTATGCTCCGCGCTGTTATCGCGACATGTGTCATACTTCTGAATCTGACAAGACTTGATAAGAGCTTACTAAAGGCCCACCTGATCCTTCAAAACCGCTTCGTCTGCGATAGGCTCCTGGGTGTTGTATTTCTCGGGGTTTTCGAGTTCTTGATCTGTGGTCAGCGTGCACGATTGCGCAAGGGGAAATTCGCACCCAATGCAAAAGCGGTGAAGGTATGTTCTTGCGCATTTTCGCCGACGCTAGGCAGGTCAACGTTGTGAGTGACGCCGATCTTGGCGAGTACTTCCGGATTACCGATGCCCAAAAGCTCGAGGATCTAAGGATATGTTACATCCATCATCGTTCAAACGATTGACATTGACGAGATGCGACGCGAGAATTTGTACCTGAGGTGTCTTGACCGCCCTATCATGATATTGAGACATGCGTTGTATTTCAATACTTGAACTTGAAAGTATGCTCACCCCGGGTCACCCGGAGCCGAGGATGACTAGATGACTTCTCGGCCCGCGTGCGCAGCATATGTCTTTCTCTCATGCACAAACTCAACACCCGACGCAACCACATCATCTGCTACACTAGTCTCACCCTCACCCTTGAATGAAACCCTCGTTACGGGCGAGGAAACGACCACGTGGCGGTCCTTGCGCGCCCATGCTCGGTTAAGGTATTCCTGAGGACGGTTGACATCTGTAAGCCCATAGGGACCAGCAGGGGTCCAGGGCAGTCATACCACTGAGTAGGAACGTCTATTGGTTTCGGGTTTGACGGAGCAAGTCGCCATTTAGGCAGCGTTACCTTGTGATCGAGATAAACGCCCTTGTAGGGCTATGTAATTAGCCAAGCTGATGCATACATCTCCTTGTGTCTGGGAGGCACGAATGGTGAGCGACGGGACCTTAGAACGGGTGTTCGGAGCTTACAGCATCTCTTGCAGGAGGAAGGCCCAGGTTACGCACGTTATTAGTACCTGGCCAACTCACGCGTGCAACAGGGTTGGTACCGCATACATCTTGGTATAGAGTATCCTAGCCAGAACGTAGAGGTGGATAGCAAAGGGAGACAGGGTCTGTATTCAAAGTCAACTATCATACAACGCTGAGACGATGCACGGCGCATGTCCAACCATCTGTCCCATGGTGTGCGGGATCGAAGTGCAGACGCTCTGCCCCTACTTCTTGCGTACTGGGCGGGGTAAAACTGGATTGCACGGTCAACAAAAGATATAGGGGGTTAGTAATTGGCAAGTGACATACTATTCGCTCTTTCTTGAGTACTGAAGGTAGGTCTCCTAATTCCACCCTGGGTTTCTGAGCTTTTCGATTGCTGGTACACAACAGCACAATCAATAATAGCAGTTAAGCTTACGCAAGAGTAGCATACCATCAATATCTGAGGCGGGCGGTTGCGTGAAGACGTAACAGTTAATACTAGAGGAGCCACCGAGGCCGTTGCCACTGATTGGAACCGCGATCAGTTGTTTATGGTGCGGCAAGAAGGCATGTGCATGAATGGCGTACTTACCGTGGCCAATACAATACGTTGTCATTGTTGTGCTTCTGGGGACCTAAAATAGCGAGTGAACATGAACCAGCGTCAAGCACCTGCCTCCGTGAGAAGCAATTGTGTGCGCACGGTCATGAATCTCCACTCATAGTCGGGTTGGAAGAAGTCCTTGCTGAACGTGCCGGACATGGCTGAGCGGCATCGTGAGAAAGGGGGAAAGTGTGCCGCAGATGGACGAGACGACGCACTGATCGAGTCGTCGTTGAGATTCGCACGTCCAGCTTCGTGAACGAGCACGTAGGTGGTGGGATCCTTTGACAAGCGCGACGCGACTACAAGGCCCGCGGTCTGCATGCATGAGTTGACGTAGTGGGCGGGATGGGGGGTTACATACTCCACCGTCTGTGACGCGCATCAAGATAAAAGGAGGATTAAGGAACGCATACGTGCCGACGACGATATGGTCGTATTCACGTTCACGGTCCGCTGCATCCTGGGCTGACCTCAAGATAGAATGATAGCAGAATGTGTGCTTGGAGATTAATGTTAATCCATGGGCATAGTGAAACCGTCACAATAGAAGCTGTTTTGCGGACAATGACACAGTTGGAGAATTAGGCGTTTAATTGGACAACATGTGAACGATGGGTCGGCAAGGCGTAGTAAGATCACTTACTGTACACCGGGCAGAAGTCCAGCAAGTCAATTAATATTGATGTCGATGGCGCCTAAATCGTCCCCGAGGGTAGGTGTAGTGTAGATCACACTGGTGATCATGATGATGTCATCTGTTATCGGGGGGAACAGAATGATTGACCTTGGGGAGAACGGATGTGGTGTATGATGGTAAGATGCATGTGATATCGAGTAGTAGCATGGGATCATCGTGGCATGGGGGAGGCGTTTGATTGATTGGAATGGACGATGGCAATTGTGCGGTGCGCCAACGCCAGTGAGAAAAAAAAATGAAGAAATTACGTCAATGTGCAAAGGCGGAACGTCGACTTGGGGCTGAGCTGGACCTCCTCTTCGCTGTTCTCTTTCAAACAGTTTTCCTTCAGAGAGCGATACCTCTCGCCAGATTTTGGTTCAACTTGACTTGCCTTCGCCGATATCTTCCGTGTTGGCCATCTTGCACACACGAGGATCGCGGATTCTCATTCACCCTTACACGTTTCCCCAACGCCCCCTCGCTCCTACTCCACATATCTTTTCTTGACTCGGCCTGCTCGCTAGCTCGATCTCTTCATCATGTCCTCTCAAGACCTCCATCAAGTCATCCTCCGATGGTGCGTGTTCGACGCATTTCGCCCCTTAATACTTTCACCACATAAATACAGGCCGCACACCGATGCCAACGAAGTTATCGTTACTGGGACCTTCGACCAGGCAAGTCCGCCTGCTCGTCCCTATTATTTTTCTCTCTGTTTTTTGTTTATATTTCTGATGCCTTCAATAACCACCGGTTTATCGCTTCGTCTTCCCTCATTCATCTTTTCCTCCGCACCACATCTCTGCATACAGTGGTCTTCCTCTATACGCCTCACGCGCAAGCCCGATGGCTTCGAAGCCCCTGTCTTAATTCCATGGCAAGACAAGATCGCGTACAAGTTCATCGTTGACGGTCGCTGGATGACCAACGACACAGAACCCACAGAGATCGACCATGGCTTTGTCAACAACGTCTACACCGCGCCTCAGAAGCCCTCATCACCGGCACCCCAGTTCGATGGTACCCCGCTGTCTCACCGCCGCTCTGAATCCGAGGTGGAGTCCGAGCACGCGGAAAAGGTTCCGGTAGATGCTGACAAACCAGTGGCAAATGGATCCGCTCTCGATGAGCCGCAGGTTACCCCCACTGCTGAGCCCGTACCCGAAGAGCCATCACCCCTTATTGAGGGAGCCAAGGCGGTCATTACCACCCCAACTGTTGAAGCAGCGCACGTGGCCGTTGCCCAGGTCGCTCCAGACCCAGAGAGGGCCTCAGAAGAGGTACGCTTAAACCCCGATTTATCGAGGCTTCTTGATTTGATGATAAAAACATTTTCGATCAAACACAGCAGCTCACACCCGAGCCCGAAGCTCCCAAGTCCAAGGAACCCGTCACCACTGCTCAAGTTGAAGTGCCAGCGGAGGTTACGCCGACGGCAGTAGAAAATGGAGTGTCTACTTTGGAGGAGTCGCCGAAGGAGGAAACCCTTGCTGCTGGCGAAGGGGCTAAGGTTGCTGCGGGACCGGAGCCCGCACCCGAGCCAGAGCCAGAGCCTGCTGTTCCTGTTGTCGAACCTGTTCCCGAGCCCGCCAATGTCGAGGGGGCTTCCGCTACTTCAGGACCCGAAGCTGTACCGGCTCCCGAGCGTGAGGAGGTAGCAACTGTACTCGAGTCATCCAAACCTGCGCCTTTCCTCGCACCACCTCCCGCCGTGGAGCAAGACTCTGCACCTGCTGAGAGTACCAGCCCCATTCCTGCAGCCGAGCCTGCCGTCGATACCGCACCTGGACCCGAGCCTGACACAAAATCGTC
>Ga0307510_10000267_pt1 | contig 47792 bp, 49 predicted proteins | sample 12_EM_MG_FD_207224 | JGI IMG/M metagenome (GOLD analysis project Ga0307510, IMG submission 207224) | Populus trichocarpa ectomycorrhiza microbial communities from riparian zone in the Pacific Northwest, United States - 12_EM | ecosystem: Host-associated > Plants > Roots > Unclassified | place... | reverse complement strand
TGAACACCTTCCCACAAATAGTATGGTGTCCTTCTACGTACCTGTGTGGAGTAGGTACAGGCGGCAAGGTACGCTATTGATGACGCTTCGATGCGAGGCTTGCCGAGGTACTTTGACATGATTTTCGCCACCCGCATGATTTTTATCATTCGGCCGGGGCATCTTGATTTCTCGCCCTGTATTCATTTAGATTAGATTTATGCGTACTGGCATGTCCTGTGGCCTACAGTAGGGTGCTGCTAAGAACTGTCACACCAGAATGCGATATGATGACTGCCGAGTTATACCTTCAGCCAAGATTCAATATTCAATTACTGTACAAGTTGCACCCAGTATCCGAGTTTGCTTAAACTTTGAGGGGTCGGAGTGTGTCAGTGGCCTAAATACAGTACGCCTTTCGAACGCTGCAAATAGTGTGAGACAAAAATTTAACTTGAATATCCTCACTTTCCAAAGTTTAGCCAGTATCATGACTGCCTTCACCTTTGACTTTGATCTCGAAGATGACCTTGATGAATCTTTCGATGCCATCTCGCTACAAGGGTCGGCCACAGTGCCTTCTGTCGACAAGACCCTAACACCGGAGCGTGCGTCAGGAGAAGAGATATCCGCTGAGGAAATCCCACTATCTGCCCTGGTCAGTCCCATTTACCATTTTGTTGTACCGGCTGCCTCCTTCCATCGCGTCTTATCATCCGATCGGCAGCGCAGCTCTCCGCGCTCCCCGAAGCGCTCTCATACTCGCCTCTGACGCTCCCTGGATCGAACGGCCACGTGCTCGCGCGACGAGACCTCTTCGACGCGCGCTTCCAGCTCCGCGCCCTGGACGAACCTGACGAGCGGACTGCTGCGTTTGTCGATGCGCCTGCGGACCTCGTCCCGGGCGCGTACGAGGGCGGGCTCAAGACGTGGGAATGCGCGCTCGACCTCGCAGCGTACCTCGATCGAGACGTCCTTGGATTGCAGGAGGCAGCGGGTCCGGGAGCAGGAGCAGGAGAAACAGGTCAAACAGCAGCGGGAGGGCGGCGCATTCGCGGGTTGCGCGTTGTCGAGGTGGGTTGTGTTTATTCTTTTGCTGGGTCCCGTTGTCGCAGCAACTGACGGGTGGCGCACTCTTACGGCCTTACCTCCGCCCCGAACTTGTCCTTGTCGTGTACCCTGCTGTACTCGAGCAAGTTGGGTTGCGGGACCGCGGTGCCTACGCTCCTCCTCCTAGATCGCCTCTTTGCGCAGATTGCCTCCGAGCCTACAGACGCGACGGATCCACCTTGCAGTGCCGGCGATGGGGATGTCGGATCGACGCCAATTCCGTCGTCAGTACGAGAGACCGATATTCACTTGCAGGACTACAACCGCTCTGTGCTCGAGCTCGTCACGTTCCCAAATGTCCTCCTCGCGTGGTGTTCGTCCTCCGTTTTCACCCACCTCACCCTACATTTGCCCTTCTCCTCCATGGCCTCGTTAACGAAAGTAAATAATAAAATTTTCAAATAGACATCTCCCCGCTCTCCGCAGAATACCGCGCTTCTTCCGCGACCGACTCGGATGACGACGACGACGACAACAACAACAACAAAAAGGACGTAGCGGTAGCGACACGGGGCGACGCCGCGCACACCGCACACGCGTACCTTCGCGGTCCCGGCGGGCTCACGGTGACTCGAGCGCTGCTCGACGCCTTCAAGGCCTCGCTCGACGCGCACGGAATCCGTCTGCGGTTCTTCGCAGGGGGCTGGCCGACTCTGCCCGCGTGCCTTGCGCACCAGGGCGGGTCCCCGCCGCCTCCATACGATATCGTGCTGGCGAGCGAGACGATCTATCGCACCGAGTCTTTCGGCGCGTTTCTTGGTGTGCTGCGTACCGCTACTGCTACCACCACCGCCGCCGCCACGCCCACGGCGACATCGGCGCCTCCTTGTGATAGGGAGGAGGTGCGCAACCCGCCGCTGTGTCTCGTCGCGGCCAAGGTGCTTTACTTTGGTGTTGGTGGAGGCGTGCGGGCATTCGTGAGTGCGGTCGAGGAGGAACACGGCACGGTTCGCACAGTGTGGGAGCACCGTGAGGGTGTCGGACGAGTGATCATGCGCGTAGAATGGGATTAAGTGATCTTGTATCATGTATGGTGTATGGCCTCTAGTATCAAGTATGGTCTCTACGAATGTAATGCTAGTCCGAAAAGAGGACCTCACCGCGCTCAACGAAGGAGGGATAAAAGTCCAGAAGAAATGGGGACGAGGAGGCAGGGTAAATTACAACTTAATTATGGGTCATGACGCATCCTTCAAATGTGCGAACGGGTTCCACACCTCCCTAGCAGCATCGCCTGTCATCGTCTTTGACTTTGGCCTCGACTTGACAGCGTCTCTATCCGGCTTTGTCTTTCCTTTCCTCCCGTCCCCCTTGCCACCTCCGCCCTTCTTTCTTAGCCCCTGCACTCGCCCATCAACCACATCAGCCTCCTCCGCTGCAGCGCTCTCCAGTCCGCGCTCCGCCAGGCCAAGCAGGCGGCGCGCGGCGCGCGCAACACGATACCGCGTCCTAGCGCGGGCAGGAGCGGGTGTCACACTCGGTAGACTGCGTGTAGGCGAAGAGGTCGACGGGGATGAGAGTGTGTGGGAGGAGCTGCCAGGCATGTGCGTGAGGGATGACGGGAGCGAGAGTGACGCGACGCTGCTGGTGTTGCCGCTCCCGCTGGCAGAGTAGGGCATGGTAGTGGCACGACGCGCGCCTCTCGACCGTGTTGGCGACGACGAGGACAACGAGATGCGGACGGGCGAGAAGGAGGGCGAGGGCGGCGCAGTTGGGGAAGGCGAAGGAGAAGAGGAGGAGGATGAAGATGAAGGAGCCTTGGAGCGCAGGGCGGAGAGAAAGCGCGGGAATGAGCCCGTGTGGTTCCACACGCGCGTGTCGAGCCCGCCGTCAAAGTCATCCTCGTCTGAGGAGAACGCGTCGTCGACGTCTGTGTCGCCTGCCCCATCTAGCGGTATTGTGCTCCCAGATGCTATCAGTGAAGGCGCCGGCACCGCCTTTGTGGGGCCCTTGTATGTTGGGAAGATGCGTGGGGGACGGGGGAGGGACGCTGGTGTTGCTAGCTGTACCGGAGAGGATAAAGGCGAACGCGGAGGCGGGGGATCGAGGTGCAAATCGCCATACGCTCGGAAAACGAAGGGCATGTTACCGACGCCTTTGCGATGCGGCACGGACTGCGTGTTCAGAGTGATATGGACGGCCGTCGTGTCATCATGATGCTATAAAAGTGATTTCCACCCAGAATGTCAGCATCTTCCAAAACGCTTTTTTTCTTTAAAAGAAGTGGGTAATGTTCCACGTACATAGATGATCCCGCGTGTGGGGTCGCGCGAACGCGCTTCCCACACATGTCCGAGTGTAAAATCATCCTCACCCTCCCACCGCCAGCTCGCATCTTCCTCCTCGTCCTCAAGGTCCTCCTCACCCTGTCCCTGCGTTTCCGCGACAGCAATAAGATCGGCGAGAGAGCGCGAGGAATAGTATGGGTCCCTTGCGCAGGACAGCTTGACGCGCAGCCTGCCGCGTGCAATCTCGCCCGACCCACCGATCGATATGCCACGCTGGACGGCGAAGAGGTGGCCGGGCACACAAGATCGCCTTGTGGTGGGGTCACAAGAAAAGATGAAAAGGATGAGAGAACGAAGATGGCGAAATGTGTACGAGAGCGGAGCTTGTACGATACGATAGGTGCCCTCGCGCGCGTACCGGGCCGCCGCGGGATTCTTCAAGTATACTCCATTTTTCGGTGCATCCGCAGACGGAGAGGAAGAAGGAAGAGAGTCTGGCGAGGCGTCCCAGAGGGAAGGTGCTGGCGGAGGAGAAGCGTTCGCGGTGGTGACAAGCTGAAAACGGAGCGCGACGTGTTTGGAGAAGGGCGTTGCCTTGGGGAGTGTGAGGTTATTGACGCGTCGCTTGAGGCCGAGGGGATTCGTAGGCGAGTCCGCAGGAATGGAATAGACAGAGGGCGTATAGGGTGTGGAGAATACAGAGTTACAAGGGGCGGTTGACCGCGACGCAGGCGTCGAAGTGTGGATCCTTTTTGAGGGTGACGAAGAAGGGGGAACAGTCGGGGAAGAGGGTTCAACGTGTTCGAACGTACGCTTAGGCATCTGGTTATAGAATGTAAAGACGCATCCAGCAGGGGCAAGTGAGGCTATCGAGACTACCGTGACAGCCTGAGTAGTGAACGCGAGACAAGCCGGCTGATCATGACGCGTAATTGAGTTGGTCACGTGCACCGTGTATTCATCCCACGAGGGTCCTCCCACGGCTCAAGACGCGTACGGTAGAAGAGCCCTCACTGGTACCTCACAGACAGCTAGGCTCAGCTCCCAGCCCCGGCTCTCGTCAACGGGAGACGTTGCTGATCCAGTCTGAGCTAACTGATCTGACCGGCTGACCATCTCAGCTCTTCCCAAAGATCGAATAGTAAGACCTCTCAATCAACCCCGCACCTCCACCCCCGCCTCGTTTTTCTCTTCCTCTATTCCGTTCCCCTTCTCCGGTACCCCTTCTACATACCTGGTTACTCTCGTTCATGGAATGTTCCCTCCATGACTCTTTTATGGTGGATGTGGCGTACGGGCTTCAACGTTTTACCCCTGAGTCCTGACGTACCCTACACCCTACCTCACTGTCCAGTTACGCAGCTCCCGATTCACCTGGCTCCACCGCTATACTAGGATAAATTCTCGCATTGTTTCACCACCCCTACCTCATCCAATCCTATATCCTGTTTCGAGTGGTGCCAAGGGCGGGGTAAGTGTGTCAAGTGCCCACTTACCCCACACTCTTCACCAACGTATGCGAGCTGACGGAGATGAATCCCTCTCTCTCCATCAGGGTCGCCTAGGAAAGCTAACTTTACGCCCTACAGATAAATGTTGTCCCCCAACCTCCCTGATGGCCTTTCAGACTCCACGTTTTGTCCAGATTCGCCCGGTCTCTGACTGCGCAAAACGCCTGACGTCTTCGGCATACGCCAGAGCATAGCCCCGTTCAATTCCACCATTTTCTATCCTTTCTTCTTAGGATTTGACAGGTCAGTTCCTGGCCAGGCCTAATTTCCCCAGGGCGTTAAAGCACCCCGTGGACGTAATTGTTCCGCCAGTGTCGAGCGCCTACTTCGGCAGACCGACGCCTTCTGTGGAAACCAATTCTTTTTTCTCATTCCTCGGAACAACCTCTGACGTAGCTAATGTCGCAAATGCCGCCATACTCCTTGCCATGAGGATGAAATGTCTCGTAAGTGTTGTATCATAATTCTCTCTTTCAATCGTCTTCCGGGGTCTTCATTCCGATATGTCCTCTTTCTATTCCTTTCCCCGCAAAACCCGACAACGTTATCAGACCGCATCGTTTTCATTTTAGTAGCGAGGGCTCGATTGATTCACTTGGATTCCCATATTCTCAGTTTCATTCCTCCTGTTTTGATCCACTCAATTTCCCTTTCGCAAACAAAAGTTCCTGAAACCGGAATACACTGTTGTTCAGGCTTGAAGCTTGAAAGCTTGAGTTAGCGAATCAATAACTCTTGTTCGGACGCAATTCGCCTTTCCTTCCCCTCTCACATGACATGATTATCTCTGATAGGTGTCAACAGGAAGTTGCAACGTTGTCCATCCCTCTTTTCGACATTCCATCGATGAATCTGCCGCTCTCCCTGTGTCACTGCCCCGCCAGCTCTTCCGGAAAACAGCGCAGCCACTGTCCCTGACTACTGATTCTTTGAAATGTGCACCTCGGTGCGTGTGAAGATGCGAATGGGTAAGCCAATCATGTTTGACCGCCTGGAGGCCATGCAGAGTAACCCATATTGACCGAACCGACTGATTTCATGGATGCGAGTACGGGATTCACACGTCCGGTTCCGGCTCGAGAACTAGCCGGTTTCGTTGTGTGTTGTTGGCCTCCTCCTTCCATATGCCGCACTTGGACTCATAGCAGTCGTCGCTCTTCGGTGCCGCACGCTCGCATGATTCAAGTGTCGAAGATCGGACATTCTAGGAAGACGCGCGCAAGTCAAACCTGGCTAAAGTGCTGGGCCCATGCAACCATAAACGTGAGCTTGTCAACTCTTGCCTCGTGTATTTGATACCCCAGTTCTACCATCGGTGCGCTTCTATAAATCTATAGACGGTCAAACTTCGAATCAACGCGCGTGATGCGTTATTATGTCGGTCGGACCCAGTCGTGGTTCCATGCCACTGTCGACACAACCGGCAGTCAGGGTGGTAATAAGTTTCCAGAAAGATGGCGGCGCAACACGTACCTTTTTTCACATGCGGCATCCAAATTATCGTCCTGTCGGGGAAGTTGACAGATGGTTAAGGGACAATACCGTCCCCCATCGGGTCTGGAGCTACGTGCATTGGCAATGGCCTGATGTCCTGACCAGGCTGTCGATGCCCCATGCGGATGCGCTGCATATGGTACTCATCGCCAACTTTCTGTGATGGACAACCCACCTTCAAACACGGCGCACGGCGCTCCCCGACCTTGCACAGTAAGCTTTTGGGTTCTTCTTGACCAAATAACGTTGTTACCCGTCGAGCGCGCGTCGTCTAGGGCGCGTATTATCACCTCATTGCGACCTCTGTTAAGCTCCGCGTGAATAACACAGGAAAAAAAATACGGGAGAGAAGGTGGGCTCAATTACGCCCGATGCTAGGGCGTCCCGCGGCTATACGTGTTTTCCTGATAGTCGTCTTGGCGAGGGAGACGCTGGCCCATCCAATAGCAAGGAAGCGTGTTTGCCCGAGAGCGTACGCATCAGATCTAGAGTTTGACCTTAGCGCATCTGCCAAGTAATCCAGTAGAAAGGACCGCTAAACGCACCTCAATACAACAGTGCTAGGGGGCCGTCGGTTTGGCCACATTCCCATTCGTCTCTGCCTCATGCTTGGGTTGTCTCACGTCAGGAAGGTAAGACATTAGGCGCAAATAAGCGCACGCCATCATCGTTCTCATCGGTGCCATCGATGTAATCAATAGATCATGGCTATCTATCGCCCCGCATACAATAAGGTATGGCTCGTTCCAAAAATAACGAACGTCAGTCCCTCCCAAACACAGAAGATGTCGACCGTGTGCCACACCGGGCGAGTGGGTGCGTGATCTGAGCCTTTTCCGAAGATGAAGAAGGAAAGAGCTGTACTTGGTTGAGATGGGCGCTGAATCCAAGTTTTCTTTCGCTGGCCTGGTCCATTCCAAAAGTCTGGGGTCTCCACTCGACGCCTCTAGGTGGCGCTTCTCCTACTTCTCCTGCGCAACTCGTGCACATCCTCAAACGCGGACAATCGACACGGATGCACAGAGAGGCGGTTGGAGGGGCCTTATGCAGGGTAGAACCAAGATGGTGTAGAATGGAATAGAACGAGGGGCCCTTTTGAAACTTGAGTCTGGCCTGCCTATCCCGGCAATCGGCACTCGGAGAGGTGACTTGTAGTCCGCAAGCGGCAAGTTACGGTCGTGGGCAGGGGACCGAGCGGCGAGCGCCATGGAGCCGTCGGGGTTCGGCAGGGTCGGTGGCGGGGGTCGGCCCGGTAGGTAAACGCATTCCCGTATTGGGCCATTGGGACGCGCCCGTCAATGTTTGGAGGTTGTGACTCTCACGCATTGGTTGGCCGGCAATTTATGAGGTGCGGTGTAGGGGGCGATGTAGGTCTCGGAAGTGGGAAGGGGATGTGGCGGAATGGAAATGGGATGTGCTATGTGTGAGAGCCGGATTCGCTTTTTTGGAGACAGGATTACTCAAGGGAGAGAAGAAGACTTGGAGATGCCAACTTGAAAGAATGGTAGCGTTCTAACAGTATGTGGGTTGTGGGTTAGTCGCAAGCGCCGATTTATGAGGGAAGCAAAGTGTTGTACAGTACCGGAGCATGCGATTACGGCTCACCGCACTGTACAAGAGAAGGTCACGGTGGTGTCGTACAGTGTGTCGTACGAGTGAATTTCATAAAGAGCGGGAGGCGCGAGCTAACGTCACCCCCATCAATATTCTTCTTTCTTAGGGATGCAAGACAAACTTGAGATGGGTCACGAGGGGAGAGGGATTGCCTAAAACCTCCGGATTATTTTTTGTTTCTCTGAAACATGCAGTGATGCCATGCCGCGTCCATGCCTCAATGACGTTCTGAAAATCGCGGTTGACGCATGAATGATGGATGCAGGGGGGTACACGTTCCAAGGTTGCTGGGTGTAAGTGTAAGCGTGCACCGGAGTAAGTTGACCCCAACTGAAATCGTAGATCCAGACCGGTCGGCGACCCCATCTCGTCCCTAATGCCATGCCTGGACTGGACTGGACGAAACAGTCTGGTCCCCATAAGACTCGGAACTTGAAGGAAGGAGGAGGCAAAGCCGACGAAATGAAATGTGGGCAGGGATGATGGTATACGTATCCTGATGCGCCATTTCCCCCCTCCCCTCCGCTCTCTTGGGGTATAAGTGTAAGCTTCTATACCGAGATGAGAGCCGCACGCTGGAAACGATTGTATGAGTACACAAGTACGAGCAAAAGGAAAAGATGCCAACCTTTTTCGAATTTGGCTTGACTTTGCCCTCACCTAACTCTTTAATGTATGTTTGGGTCCCCGGAGGGTCTACTAGTGCCTGATTCGTACGGTATGGTCCGGGAAGGAACGTGCATTCGCACTGGCATACCTGCTGTCAATTGTGAAAGACCGCATACATGCGCTGATACGTCGATGTATGCACCCACACTAAATGTCATCCATCAAAGGACAAAATGCAAAAAGACTTACGAAGAGAATTCCCCCCCCCACCAACCCCTTTCCAAAAAGAAAAGAAAGAAAAGATGAAGAGGAGATGCCGCCACGTGCCAGAAATGTTCCCGGCCCCACCCTCTACTACTTCCCTTCGTACTACTTCCCTTCGTACTGATGTATGTAGTACTGTGTTGTACTGCTGGATGCCTTTACCCACGGTTTGACTAGACGTTTACCCGAAAACCACGGAGCGAAGCGAAGCATCATCAAAAACCATTTATCTATCATAATCATTACCTACACATCACCATCGTCATCACGCATCGTCGAAGCCTGGACAAGGCCTCACAGAATTGTACAAACAGAAACCATCTGATTCAAGACTGATTGCATCGAGTTAGTTGCCAGTGGTCGTCGTAAGTATTTGCAGTCTGAGAAAAACAAAAAAGGTCGGTATTTTCGTCATCATCACTATGCATCAGAACAAAGAACGAATCGTCACGGTGATCAATGACGAGAAATCGAACACGAAAAATCGAGGACATGGTTTCTGGGCATCCGCTCGAGCGGAAAAGTGGCCACCGTGACGGTATGATGACACGGCACGGATACGTATGCTGCTGTTGGTACGTCAAGCAACCCCGACACCCCGCTCGCGGACTCGGAGCTCTTTCCGTAAATTCTCTTAAGTCCGATACATACGGATGGTCCGGATGAAATAAATACCCTACACGCGCGCACCTACTACCACAATACGTACCGCACGCACGAATACCCCACACACACGCGCGCGCGATACAATGACTCGGATGCAGGCACAATTCGAATTCGTCGCATCGGCCCCGAAGTCCGACGAAACCAAAAAAGGACAAAAGGCTCCATCAGATATCCATAATATCGTACAGCACCGGTTCGCTAGATCTCTCTCGTACGGTGCTCGACCTTGTGGTGGGAACCAACCGTGAATCGCCGCACGCGCTCTCTGAATCTCCTCGGAGACCTCTGCAAGATCAGTGGTTTGCGAACTTGAACTAGTACTGTAGCTCAAATCTCAACTCAAAAAGTACATGCGTATTAAGGAAACATTGATGTACTGTCTGGGCACATTTCCTTTGAATGATAGTTCGTCACATCTCAGTGATATGCGCACAAAAGGTAGAAGTACAGTTTCAAAAGGATGAAAAAAGCACCCAAAAGGTAAAGGAAAGGTACGGGTGATTTCCTTTTTCCAAGTAGGAATGACTTTGTGGGATTTTTTTTTTTGTTAAAAAGGGCCCAAAAAGGTATTTAACGTTTTCCCGGTCGTGGCTCAAATTTTACAGGAGTGGAGCCACATATTTTTGTGTCCCCCCCCCAATTTTGCTCCTCCCCTGAGTCCCCTCCCCCAACCTCCTACGCAAGCGCCTTCCGATCCAATTACAAACCCTAGACTCCTTACTCCACAAACCAACGTCCACATCCACAACTGCCAGCCCCATATTCTACACGCGATACCCGCACCGCATCAAATCGGCTCCACACACACTCACACACACAAACGAGTGGAATGGTGGCACTTTGCCCAAAGGGGTTGATAACGGATTGGAACTTACTCGCAATTTCAACACACCCACGACCAAAGAAACAAAGAACAATACCCCCCAACCCCAACAAGAACCAAGAAGACAAAAGAAAAAAACCCGACAGTTCAAGACCAAGACCAAGACCAAGATCCATTGTTTCTCGGCAGTCGGCAGTCGGCGCTTAGACTCGGCTCGATAGGGCGTCGTCATCAGTGGCCTCCAAAAAAAAAAAAAAAGAGTTAATTTACCCCACTTTGCTTTTCGGTGCGACGCCATAAATTTGTTCGACTACAGTTGCGACTGGAAAAAAAAAATATGTGGCGCGATTATCATACCCGGGTCGGGTCACTCCCAGGCCCGGCTGAGCTGGCAGGCCAAGGGCCAAGCTTTTTTTTTAATCTTTTTTTTTAATCTTTTACTATTTATAGACAAGACAAGTTAAAAAAAGATAAACCGCTTGCAACCCCACACGCATAAACGGATACAGTTATAGCCATCAATTTCGAACGAACTCTCTAGTGGGAGTCCTTCATCCAGTCGTCCAATGAGAAAATCTTTATATGCGCTTTCTGGAAAAAGTCATAGTAACATTATTAGGCTGATCTAAGTAGTCTCCTACGGTCGCGATGAGTACTACAGCTAGTTGTAAGGCCTGTAAGGGCCTGTTGCGCGACTACTCCGCGGACTGGGTGCTCGTAATCACCTTAATGTATGTAACGCAATAATCCCGGAACTGAACACCCGGATGAGGTCGTAGCCGGGGTGCGAGGGGTGCAAAGGGCGGTTCTCATCTCGTACGTTGGTATAGTCCAGGCCAAGGCCAAGAAGAAGAGGTCGAGACCATGTTTTACAAGGCTTCCCAGCTTCTCAAGGACGGGCCCCTGTCTCAAGGGACGAACAAAGTCTAGAAGTCCAGAATCAGATGCCTCCCGACTCCAACTCCCCTCATCTCTTCCTCATTTTTTTTCATCATTAGATCCTTCAGTCTTCCGATTTATTTGGTAAAACTGCTTCGAAGATGTATACGTACAACGGGCCCCTGGCCTTCCCCTTCTCTCCCCTCCTTCCCCTTTCTCTCTCGCTCACACACGACCCTGGCGGGAAATGGCGTCTGTGCCGGTGATGGGATAGGTAGCGCATCATGGGAAAAAAGAAACGTAAAGGAAAGATGGAACAACAAGATGATGATATCAGTAGACGTCAATAAGGGGTGGATGGAGACCCGCCAGGCGTGGATCATATGGTCATAATCATCGTCCTAATGACATGGGGGCATCGTAGGTTAGGTTAAGAGACGGCAGGAATAAGGGGACAGGTTGAGCAAGAGGTCGGTATCAGTACTACTAAGACAGCGAAAACGAGAGATAATAAATAAAGGCACACGAGAGGATAGTGACGTACAGCGTGGGGATGCGATGTTGGTACAGCGACAGCGTGTCCGCCCGGTGGAATGAAATGAAGCAAAACTCAAGAATTTTTGTGTGGAGTGGGCTCATCCAGGGACACATAACACCAAGGGGAATCATGAGACTTCCATTCCCTCCTCTTTGACGCGTATGTCCTCGCCAAGAAGACCTGGAACTGCGCCTGCACGGTGCCGCTGGCGGCCCCGCTCAGTGGTCGTACCATTGTCTGCTTCCATATCGACATCATCGCTCTCGCTTTCTTCCAAGGCAGTGAGCGCGTGCTCCCACTTGCCTGATTCGACGTGTAATTCGTCGTGTAAAATAAGTTCCTCGGGTACGGTTCCATTGCCATTGAGAGACGTGTGTGTTCCGTTGTGATGGATAGACGAGGGGGACCCGTCTGACGTGCGCAGCGCTCCGATCTGAGCTTCAAGCTCGCGGTTGCGGTTTGCTTGTGCCATAACGAGCTGTTGCAAATATCTACGTGACATTTGCGTAAGAACGACCAATGAAGATCTGGAGGACGAGGAACCGCACCGGATATACTCCACACTCTTGCGTAAAACCATGCCCTTATTCGCTTTGACAACTGACTCTGCGCCTTCACTTTTACCCGAGTCCTCGCCAGCCGCGGCCTGAGACGCGCCTTCTGGAATCAGATTACCCAGTAAGACGTCATCGGGTGTAGGCGACGTCGGTGTTTGGGAAGGCGCTGGGTTAGAACCTGATGATAAGCTTTATCAGTGGTGAAAAAAAAACTAAAAATAGGAAATGGCGCATACCGCTCGGGTCAAGCATGCACTCTGGAATCAGGGTCGCGAGCTCGCCGATCTTCTCGTTGATATTATCTCGGCGGCGTCGCTCGACTGCGTTGTGACTCTCACGGCGCCGTCGGCGTTTTTCGCTTGCGATCATCGCCCTAGGCAACCTCCGCCGTCACTCATCCCGTACGAAGCGCATGAAGCGCGGAAACGACGACTCACTGTTTAGCAGCAGCATCTTGTGCTGGGTCCGCTCCGATATCTTTAGGGCTGATCCCACTAGCTCCCGGTGTACCATAACTGCCAAAAGCTCCTGTACCGAGGCTGTCAGGTGTCGGGAGGGAGAACTCCTGGTGCCAGGTGTTGGAGGAGTGCATGGAGAGGGGGGAGACGGGTAGGCCCGAGGTGGACTGGCGATGGGGTGGTATGAGGATCGCATGTGGATGGGCGCCATGCCGCGGAGGGGAGGCAGAGCTTACGCTCCCCCGTTTGGGACGGGCTGTGCGTGCGGGACCGCCGTGGGTGGAGGGTGGCTCCGGGGCGGTTGGAGGACGAGAGCGAGAACGGGACCGAGCATCGGCGGATTCAGAGCGGGAGTAGTCGACGGGGTGGTGGTATGCAGATGGTGGGGCCTCACGTGGATCGTATCTAAGAGATGATGAAAGGGTAGGGAGACCATTGTTGTAGTGTGTGGTGGGATGGGCGGAGGAAGTCTGATTCGAGTTATTATAAGGGTCATGGAACGGTGTAGAAAGAGGGGGTAGTTGCGTGGGTAGAGAGAAGTGTTGAGGTTGCTGTTGTTGCTGCTGCTGCTGCTGGTACGACGAGTGGGGGGCAGAGATGTCGAAGATGTTGTGGCGATACTGCTGGGGGTGTTGTGATTGACTATGGGGAGATCGGTCGGAAGCATCGGGAGACTGAGTAGAGCGCTCATGAGATTGGTGGTGATGAGGGTGGTGCTGGTGGTGAGGAGGGGGCTGGGGCGAGTTGGCCATGAGAGATGCGAGTTCCTCGGTGAAGTCCATGGATGGCTGAGACGAGTCTGGGTGTGCCTTGCGGAAGGATTCGGGGAGGAAGTGAGGCATGAACATGTTGTTTGGGTCAAACTGAGATTGTGGTGGGGGGGACGGTACTGATGGAGGAGGGGACGGGAGATGAAAACCCTCTTGCCTGATCTGAGGTTTATAGGACGAAGCGGGATAAAAGGCCATTAAAGATGTTTATAGTTGTTTTGATTTATTTTTGGGAGGATGGATAGAGGGAGAGGGGGGGAGAGGGAAAGAGAGAGAAAAGTATAAAAAGAAAAAAAAGATGTGGGAGAGATGGAGAGGGTTATCGAGTGAGAGAGATTGTGTGTGGGTGTGTTATGTGTGGTGTGGGGGGCTCCGAGTGAAAAACTTGATGAGGGCTGATATTCATTTCGCCTTTCAAAAACCGGTCCGTGAATCCATCCGGGGTCCCTCGCCGTGTACCAGCACCTTGGCCCGGATCATCTTCCCCTCCGTCCCTCACTTCCAACTTTGGCTTTTCCCCTTCCCGACGCCACCCCGCTCTCTCCCCCCCTCCCAACATCTCTCTCTCTTTCTTTTACTTGCCACCTATCACCCTTATTTTATACAATTCCCTCACCGAGGACCCGAGTCACCCCCAAACTTCCTCTCCCTCTCACAAAAACTGTACCCTCTTTCCTTACCCCACCCACCTTATTCTCTACCTCATTCCTTTCCCCGCGCGCTTGTCCTCTCTCTATACCCTAATCGAAACGCTCAATGCGGCACCCTTGCGGCGAGGGCTCCCGCTGATCATCTCTTCCTTCCCCACCAAACACTTTGATGCCACAACAAACAACCGATCGGGCTACAGAGCCGAACTTACGGCTTATTGCTTGAACGGCTCATTAAATATTTTTTTATGGTTTCAGCCGACAGTCGTGCGTGTATCACGGCCTAATGTGTGTATGTGTATGAGTGTATGTATGCTGCGCAAATTGAGCTGCCCTCGCCCAAGAAATTCTCACCCCGTTGCGCGTAGGGGATAGAAGAGGAGATCCTCGCTCGTCCATCGTCCATCACTCAATGACGTCGCCAGATGCAATACCCTGTTGGCCGTGGGCATAATCCCTCCAACTCCAGATTACCATATCCAGCTGCTGCTTCCAGTCACCATCGATCCCATAGACGCAACCCTACCCTTGAACCCGACAAGGAAAGGAATGGAGAGAACATGTTCTTTTTTTTCCCTTGCCTGGTGGGGTCCGTTTCATTTTTGCAGTTACAGTAGCCTGTCGAACAAAAATTTTCAACAAGGGCTTGTCCCAGTGTCATCCTATGGTATGGTCTAGGAACGTGGAATGACGTCGTATCACCGTAGTCTCAGAGGATATATACATTACGCATCTTGCCCCAATCACATCCGACGATCCCATGCCACTCTTGTAATCGATGTCTACGCGCGCTTGCGCTCGGCCGATGACCATTCCGAGCTCCGAATATAGAAACGTCCTAATCGGCCGCGCGACAAGATTAGTGCCACATTCTCCTTTAGAAAACACGATGGAGGCGTGTTGGAAACGGCTCTGGCATAAGATACCCAAGGGGAGTGGAGAGACAACGTGTGAGAATGCAGGACATGCCAAGCGCACACGAACATGTGGCCGACGGAGCTTTCGGATACCACTCTCGTCATGTCCTCGGAAGTTCGGAGAAACGGACAAATAAAAAATCCACCTACGAAAGAGAAGGGAAGGGAAATGAATGAGTCATTCGCCACCAACGCGCCTACATCGCCGATGCAGGCTGGTGGGGTGTGAGAGGTGCCTGTCCTTCCAAAGGTTTGGCACGTCATTCGCCACACAAACTCACACGCCAACCCTGACCCCCTGCCCTCCCATGGGAAGCACAAGAGAAAAAAATAAGCAACGCACGTGTGTCCTTACTATGGTAGTACGTGGGCCGCCCGCACGAGCATACTGCATGCGTTCGTGCACGGGCGCACGAGATGGCACATATGGCAAGTCGGATTCCCGGTCCGACGACCGGGCACAACGATAAGATACCAGGCCCGCGTTAGAACCACCCTTGTGTACGTGTGAGGGAGGGGGCCGATAACTCGGTCCCAGAAGGGGAGAGGATAAAAGGGGGCAAGCGGACGAGGGGAGAGAGCCGAGGCTCGGGAGGTGGCAAGGCTCATTCTTGGGCCGTGGGTAGCCATCCAGAACGAAAAGTAACTGTGCTTTCCCAAGAGGGAGGAGACCGGGGACATCCCACGATCCGTCGTGACCAGAAAAGCGGCGTCCCTTCACGGCTCCGAGAGATAGATAATTCCTGCGATAGATGGCACGAAGGGATCTCATTGCGCGGGCGCCAAGTTGTGGAGTTATGTGGTGCTCTGGTGGTGGTAGAAACCAGTCCAGAGCCCATGTTGTCATGCGCTTGTCCTCGTTTGTCCTTGTGATTTTCACTTCCCGTGCGCCGCATCGGGAAACATCCTGCATAGTTTTTTTTTCTCCGTTCCACTCGTTCGCTTGCACAGCTGGTACGAATCATACTCACTTATCATGCCTTTCATTGATGGGTGCGTCGGTCCACACCCAAATCCCCGGATCCCAGATAGCTGAACTTCTGAGTTCCTAAAACGTTGCAGTTGCGGCTCGGAGCAAAATATTAGCACCTCCATTTGATCGAGACAAGACGCCCAGCAGAAGGCAGCCGAAGACGCGAAGCTGGGAAGTACTGGGAAAGCGCCGTACAGTAATAAAGAGTACGCAGCTTATTTTCTGCCATAAAGAGACACGAGTGAGCATCAATGGGACAAGCGCCAAGTGAAATTGTGTCCGACGTCAGACACAAGCTGAAATTCTCACGGTGAGCGACCTGTTATCAGAAGGCCGAGTTGTGCGCCTCCAGTGGATACAAGATAATGATGAATCGCCGTGAGCGTTTTTCACGAACAAGTATGGTAAGGTGGCGATCGGGTAAGTCGAGAGGTGGTGAAGATCGAGCCCCCGAAGGAAAGGATGCATATTATCCCCATGCTGTATCACAATCAGGGCGCGATGGTAGCACGGGCGTCTACTCTGCTACACCCGACATACAAACAGGCAATTCTACAGACACCCAAAAGTGCTCCAAGAAAGATTAAGCTGCATGGAAAAGTAGTGGTCATTTGCGGCGTTAGGTGTCTGCGAAGGCGTGGCAGAACTGGGTCCTGATATGCCATATCCCAAGTGACGTGCGAACAGCACCACCTTGGAACATATCGGTGGCGAAGGTGGCGCCAGTCCCGAGTCAAATGCAGACGTTGAGCGGGCTATCTAGCGCCGGTAAGTCCAGAACTATGAGCGGTGTTGGTGGGCGGGTAGAGATGACATGCCCCCGCGCATTCGTGGGAGCGAGTAAAGTCTAGGCGGATGAGAGCAAGCTCTAGGTAGGTGATGGTAGAAGAATAGACAAAGCTGCTGCATTGCCAAACCGGGTCAAAGTCAAGCAGCAAGAACACCACACGCGCCTCGGCCCTACACTGTGGCGTTAGAGCCGGAGCTAAACTGAGCCCTGAGCGTTGTCCAATCAAGCAGTGGTAGGTGGAGACCGCCCAAAAACTAGCTCCTGCCACCCCCTGCTTGCGCGCACCGCCGAGACCCAGGGGATGCATACATGTCCTCGGATCTCCGAGTCCTCTACATAAATGCGATCTCGGCCGTGAGGGCCGGAGGGGAGGGGTTGCATGCCCTTGCCCTAGGGTGATTTTTATTTCCGAGGGCGGAAACTTCATCGAGTCTATGTAGCCAACGAGGAAGCGCCAACGTGGGGTGTGGAGCAAATGGCCTAGGTGCTGGCAAGCCAGCGCGGGGCACGGGCGATAACATTGTCAGTGCGGGGTGAACATCCAAATTTACTGCTAATTGATAGCAGCAACGGCATCAGTTCGAGATTGAAGATTGATCGAATTGGTCGTTTTGGGGCCCCGCATCCCATCAACATGGCCACACAGCCTTGCAACCGGCTGGCAGCATAAATGAGCCGAAGGACTGCCGAAGGGGCGGGGTAGAGAGAGGGCCCCGGACACTCGCATAGAGCGTTGACTGGCTTGGCGTGTTGGGCGTGTTGGGCGGATGAGCCCTCATTTTGATTTGAAGATCCTCGGTCAATATCCAAATCCAAAAAAAGTAGAACACAAACCGCGCCTCTTGGCCTAATGGGGACCTTCTTCCCAAAGTAAAGTTTTGTCTGGAGACAACCAGGACAGACCCGTCTGGGGTTGGAGGGGTTGGAGGGGCTGGAGTGCGACACGAAGATCCGCAATGAGATTGGGGAGCAAACTACTCGGGTAGGGAAGGGTAGGGATATATGCGTCACGGACCAAGGCCTATCCGATCGATTCACGCTTGAGGGTCCTTATTGTGCGTATGTTGAAGGGAAAGTAAAGGGTGATGGTCACGTATGGGGGCACTATGCGAGAGAAACGCTGCTGGCCACAGCTGGTGGGATGTTAATTTTGGCATATCGGACCCGGAGCCCTAAGGGAAGGGCTGTCCTGAGTTGGGAACGATTTCTGAACGGGAAGACGACAGTGTATGTATGACTAGAATGGAACCACGGGAAGGCTTCTAAGGTAAAGAGAAATATAGGCAGCTTGTGCGAGAGGGTTGCTGGATGTAGCAGTGGCGGAGGATGGAGGAAGGAAGAAAGGGAGGGGGAATGTACATGATACGGGGCACCCGAACACCATCAGTCGCAAGTGGGGCTCGTCCCTCCACAACACGAAAGCTCGGTTCATAAATAAAGGAAGGATTCACTGGCATCTCCATCCGCGTCCGTGCCCACCTGATAGGTCATCTGCCCTCACACGCGCCTGCGTGACTCTGACTAAATTCTACTTCCGCCCCGCGAAATCACGTCCTTTCAGCTCCTGGCCACAATGAACGACATACTAATAACATTCGACGTTGGAAAGAGCGATGCACCTAACAACCATGGCTCACCTTAAAACTGTCGCTGACCCCCACAATTACGGCGACGTGTCGAATTTCGAGTCTGCTTTTTGCGGGCGTCGCGTGGATACTTGTGTTACCGACAGGAGTGGGCGTGATCCACAGCTAGGTCACCTGGGGTCATCCGTCATCCGTCACACTATCACATGTTGCCTCGGATGTCCCTCTTGGCTATTAGCTTTGAAGTGGGTACTTCTCTTGAAGAGGGAAGAGGAGAGGGAGTCGGATGCCATGGTGGCTTGACGTTGATATGGATTGGTGTTTCTCCAGGCGTTGCTGGTGGCTTCGTCACGGTATCCCGGAATCCGCATCAGGGCTTAAGCCTGACAGTGCTCTGGTTCTTCCCCAGTGATCATTTGGACTGCTGGCAATGCGAGCATTACAAATATCCTCGGCAAATGTTTGCACTAATACGAGTCTTGACTAGTGCAGGTAAGGAAAGGAGGATCCGGTTTGACAACTGCCGGGATCACAATCATGTGCGTGCGGCGTCATGGGCCTCATGGCTGTGATTTCTAGCGCCACTCGTCCCTCTCGTTTCTGTTCTAGGATGTCGGTACAAGGATTACGGTATTGAATCATTGCCATTGGCAGTGTATCAGTATGTCTTGAGCGCATCCGTCGATTCATGCCTGTGGCGGTGGCGTCTTGGCCGCCGGCGCTGCGTGGGCAAACCGTGAGCGATGGTTTTGCTTGTCACGGACTTCTTGGCACCTGCTAACTTCAAGTTGTGCCCACTTGCACGCCTAACTAGATTTGTAACCTCAGGCCCAATCCTTCCTTACCGGTGGCTAGGCAGGCCTTGGTTATAATTAAAAGCGATCGTCTGTGCCGCGAGCATGCCGTTGTTGGATGGCTGCTTACTGTACTTGGCCAGTGTCCACGACTGGTCCCGGTTTCGAGTTCTTCCACGCCACAGAACTTTGAACGTCACTGTTCACAAGTAAACAGGCGCTTTCTTTGATGGCGTCCTGGTCTACTGTACCCCAGAGTCAAAGCGGGTCAAAAAAAATTTCTGCCCTTGCATACAGGTACCAAACACCTGGCGTCGCCCTCATCTATCAATGCTATCATGATGATCTTGATGTGTGGATATCTGCGTAACACATATACTCTACCGTACCTTCATAAAGCCCTTTCTTGGCAACTGCAGCGTTACTCCTTCACGACTGCCATGGACCCCAATGGCGTAATTAGTGGTTTGGCGGTTTCTATGGGGCGGTTTTATCGCACTCCTCACTCAGTTCGGGTTCAAGGCACGGCTAAGGTACTTCCATCCAACCAGGAACGAGTGTCGTGAAGGAATGTACTAGCTCTGAGACGCCACTACTCCACACTTTCGCCCTCTTCTTTGCTGGTGGTAACTCCGATGTGACCATTGTCTGGTCTGAGCCTCTCAGTAAGTCAGGGGATTGTAATAATGTAGGGACATCTTTCCGCGATCACCTATTGATCTTACCCCGCGCGCCTGGAACACGACCCCAATAACCATAATTACGGAACTGGAGTTACTGGACCCTGCAGGCACGTCCGCCCTTTTCGCATCTCTTGGCCACTGCTCTTTTGCGGATGCACTGTAGGATCTCGGAAAACACAACCGCGGACACCCGTCATCATCGTAGCGTAATATCAAAGGGCCTTTGGTGCCGCCGCGCAGCACTTCATTTGGTATGGCCAACAGTATGTCCTTGCATGGGGACGGAAGCAATGATTTCGGACGGTTTCTCTCTGGTACATTTTCGAGCCATCTCTGTTCAGAAGGACAAATGATAATTGACCTTGTGGACAGGTAATTTATGCCCTTTGTGGTTATGTCGTAGTCTTGCCCGTGCAGCAGCCCCTTCTATGAAGATGCCTTGAATCCGTTTTCACGTTGACACCTTTCCCTATATGGGGATCTGTATCGTACATCTCTTTCACGCTATTGATATGGACTGAAGTGGTGTGAATTCGTTATATGGTGACGCAAAAATCTATGACAGTAGATTGTTTGGAGTGTTTCGCCATCGATTCTACATCCCCCGAGTCTTTCCACCACACGACCAGAAAAAACCAACCAGTGTGCAGCGATATCGATAACGAGATGCACTGATCCCAACAGCGCCCAGACCGCTGCTAGGGGCTCCACAGAAATTTTGCAACAGGGGGTTCCGGTAATGGCTCAGTCACCAGAGATCCATTATTTCAATTTTAATTTCGATTCCGAGTCGCTACGCGGATACGGTTAAATTTACAGTCGTCAAGGCTAACTTGAACAAGTGCCACCAAGGTGAGCCATCTTATCCTCTCACAGACGTCTGATGGAGAACGCGGTCGTCCCAGTGCCACGTATCTGTACACCTAGCAGTGACGGGCGCCTGAAGTGTATAGTTTCGACTTCGGTCCGTGATGATATTTCAAAAGTTGGGCCATCAAGGCTCCCACGTGCAATTGCTGGCCACGTTCCTGTGAAGGCTGCGATTAGACAAGAGGCCTGAGCTGCTGCTATGATCCCAACTCTCCTTGCCAGATGTAGGACAGCCGTAATCGCAGCACTTGGCCCAAGTCCTTCGCATAGTCCATCAGAGTTGACATCAACGACAACGCCACAACCGTGTCTTCAATCCGTCGACTCGCCGCTCGAGGAATCATCGTTGCTAGCACTGGCAGAGGCCATCGCTCGGAAGATATCACACGATCGAGCGACCATCGGACAGGATAGGCTTCTAGATGCCGTCGTCTCCCAAGAAGTGTGTCGTTTCATAATCTTTGAAACTTCTGAACTCCACAACTTAAAGTGACCCCGCAAAAGTTGCTGGCCACCGAGGCGGTGCTTTTGCCAGCGTTTCACGCCTTCTCTGAGATCCTGTCGCCGTTACTGCCCGTGAATGGCGTTCCCCGAGAAGTCCTGTGTAGGATCTTTGCCCTCGTCGGGTCGGGGGTAGACGTTGTCCCTCTGTCGCATGTGTGTCGCCGGTGGAGACACATCGCGCTGCGTTCCCCGAGGCTATGGACGTCCTTCGGGAATCGCGATCTCACGCGTATGCTCCCCGCGTTCATCGAAAGATCTCAGGGAGCCCCCCTTGATATCTCCGTGTGCATCGATTCTAACGATATTCAATGTCTAGAGCGCCTCGCGGATCTTCAATCCGTCTCTTCGCGCCTGCGATCATTCGACGTGACAATATCGGGTATTTGGACGGATAAACTCAAGGACATTTTCTCTCGCTTTCGAAGCCCTGCACCGTTGTTGACCACCCTCTCGATTCGATTCGATCACGATGTGAAGGTCCCTGGTCCCGAATCTTCAGACGGGGACGATGCGTTCAGCCCTCTCTTTGGCAAAGAGCACCCGACTCTCTCTTCTCTCTCTCTCAAGTCCTTGCGTCCGTGGGCAGCCCCTCTATCTGAAACGTTGACAGCCCTCACAATGGCATCGCTCTACCTGTCGGCGGACGATCTCTATCCTTGCCTCAAAGCCGTGCCCAATCTCACATTCCTCGCTCTCCTCAACGTCATTTCCTCCCTCTCGGACGACTACACGGGATCGTCAGACCCAATACCTCTAGATCGGCTCAGTACTCTATACATCCACCAACCCGGGGGCCCATACAAGCACTTCGGACACCTGATGTCCCACCTCCAAATCCCGCGACCGAGTCTCGCATGCATCTTGATGGGGGAGTGCGACACCCTGGACGACGACTTCACGTCCAACCTGACGCAGCCGACCCGGCTCACTTGCGCGCTCACGAGATTGGTCCTGCAGCTAGACGGCGAGCCCGCATCCAAGTTCTACCTGCACGGTATGCACGACGACGAGACCTTCATCCTCTCCCTCTGTCTCCCGACCACCGAAGTACCGCAGATCTTCGGCAACGCTGGTGCCGGTGCCGGTGCCGGTGACAACGCGGCGCCCGCGGCGGCGCCAGCACCTGTACCTGCACCGGGGGCAACTGATCCAATATCCTTCGGCGCGTTGTCCGCCGACACCTCCCGCACGACCGAGTTCATCCTCCGTGCAGACGGCGAAAACCAGACGATCTCGGTGGAGAACCTGACGCACGTCTTCCGCCGTCTCCCAGCGATCGAGACGCTCGTCGTGACAGGCATGCCCCTCGACAACATCGTCGGCGCGCTGGTAGCGCTGCGCGACGAGCTGCAGACACCGGTTCTCCCTAGGCTGCGGAACCTGTATGTCCGCGGCATCGGCGCCGACGCGCTCGCGCTCGTGCGTTTCTTGGGCCAGAGACTGGAGCCGGGTCTGCCTGACCCTCGTGTCGTCTGCCCCGCTTCTTTAAAGGGCTCACTCGGATCACGCTTCGGAGAGGTCGAAGCCATCGAAGATATGGATGCCTCGGATTTCCCCAGGCCGTTAACGGTGCCCGGGGTAATGCAGGAATTCTTAAAGGCAAACTTGGAAAGAGTGAGTGCGCATGCGAAGCTCATAGCGGATATTTGGCTGACGGCAATCACTTTCGCTCAGAATGAGTGGGATTGGCTCGTGGAGAGGAACCGTTGGAACTGGAACTGATAACCCGAGGCATTGTTCATGCCCTCATTTCGCACCACTTTGTGCAAGCACGTGCCCAGGGTAGGGCGAGGGACCAGGGATGTCCACCGCTTGCTATCGCTGGACGAGGGGACATTACGAATATTTCCTCGGGAGGGTATATTCCTTTCCAGACAATATTCATGATTATGTATGAGTACAAGGGGTAGATGGTGAAGTTCCAATATTTGCAAGACTGCAGATTGGAACGAACGTCCGCGTTCTCTGTACTGTTGTTTGAATGCCATACCCCTTCATTGATGCAAAGAACGATGGGTGACCACGAATGAGAGAAAGGTCGGCTTACTGTAATGATACATGGTTGCAAAAGCATGTGGTGGTAGTGTATAATCTACACATAGATGGTTAGTTATGTCCAGTTACGTCGTTTGAGTATCCAGTCCATCTGACTCTGAACAGTGCTCGTTAAACGCAGCAACCCGCATAGATGAGGGGGAGGACGTACTGCTTCCAGATTCGTCTTGAGAAACCTCTGCATAGGCTCTGGAACAGTGAATGGTTTCGGAAATTCTCCAGGTTTGAGGTCTTCGATAGCCCTGACATCTCCGTACCGGGTGCCAACGGAGTTCTTCAGCGATGCAGGGCATACTACCTGCGGGACTGGAAGTTCCGGTTCTAGTCTTTGTCCCAGGAAACGTGTCAAGGATAGAGCGTTTTCTCCGATTCCGCGGGTGAACAGATAACGTAACTGTCGGAGGACGGGCCCCTGGGAGTCGTCCCGTAGCCGATTCAAAGCGGAAACGACGTTGTCCAAGGGCATTCCCGTGACGACGAGGGTTTCCAACTCTGGTAAACACCGAAATACGTGGAAAAGATTGTCCGCTGAGACGGTAGAATTGCTGTCATCCCCGCGCAGGATGAACCGGGACACCTGAGATACATTGGCAGAGATGGTCCCCAAGGTGAGGCCCGAAGTGTTGAAAATGCGCGGCAGTGTGGCCGTCGGAAGACAAAAGGAGAATGCGAGGCTGTCTTCGTGAACCCCGTACAAGTAGAATTGGGAGTCTGGCAGACTATCCAAATGCATGACCAATTCGGTGACCGTCCTGAATATCCTGTACGACTGTTCGGGGCTCTCGGGAATATCATCCTCCACTACCGCGCTGTCTGACATGAAGACGCAAGCCAGATCGAGGCGCGGGATGGTAATATGGTTGAAGAGATGGTTCAGATGTTTGAGAGCGCCACGTGGCTGATGGATGTACATGACTCGAAGACGATCGAGTGCAATGGGCGTATCTGATCCGGAGAAATTCTCTGAAAGAATTGATATGGTGTTCAGAAGGGCGAGGGTCTCAAGATTGGGGGCGGATCGAAGGGCAGAGTACAGCTCGTCTGCCGAAATGAAGATGGAGGTCAGCGTCAGCGACTTGAGCCGTTCGGAGAGTAATGGCGGCGAAGGGTGTAGATTCCGGAGGAAGAGGGTGGAAACCGCCGGCGCTTCCCGATCGAAAAGCATGGCGAAACAATTATTCTCGTCGAAGGGAATTGGCTGGGGGATTGACGCGTCGAAATCGAACCGAAGCGAGAATTCATTCAGTACAGGTGCGTGGCTGCGGCAACGGGAGAATATACCCTTGACCTCATCGGTGAATGGGCCTGTCACAGCGACGTCCAGCGAGCGTAGTCGCTGGAGGGGAAATTCTAACAGCCGTTCAAGCCGCCAGATCTCGTCACAGCTGGCGTGTAAGGAGACATCTAGAAGATGGTCTCCGGAGCGCTGCAAAGCCACGGGCATCATGGGGGTGAAATCGTCGGGTTCGAAAGAGGACCAAAGCTCGGGTGTCTTGAGAGCCACGTCTCTCCATCGGCGGCAGACGTGCGAGACGGGAAGTATTCTCTTCCCTGATCCCACAAGTGCGAATATTTGCATCAATATTTCGCGTGGCAGACGATGCGCCGGTCGAATGGGATTGAGCATCTCCAAAAAGGCGTGGTGGGCGGGTGTGAGGATAATCTCGATTTCCCGTAGCTATATTGTGAGTTGAGAACAGCCCGGGGGTACATCAATGACCTACGCACCTCGCGAATCATCTCTGGGTCATTGATCTTCTCTGCGATCGTGGCTCTCTCCCGTTCTATCCTTCTTGCAAAGGCTTCTGCCAGCTGAAGCAACGACACATTCTCGTCTAAACGCCGATGACTAGTCAACTTCGGAAACCAAGTAGAAGGATCGAGAATTGAGGGGAACCGCCATAGGAGTGCAAAGATGGCGGCAAGAAGGCCCAACAACGCGACGGTGATCATTATAAGCACGAAGAGGAGAATGGGGACTACTCGGACTCCCCGCGCGGGCTGGGGTAGCACCAGCGCAAGTACAATATTCAATGCGTTCGGTGGAAAGTGGAAAGGAACATAGGTCCACAACAACCGCTGACCGTGGCGTCCACGTGACACCCGTCCGTATTAGGGTCTATGCCATCATCCAGATACCCTCTCCTCCTCGAAACAATCATTTCCCGTCGTCGAAAAGCTCTCCTCATTTGACTGAACGCGTTGGTTTGTCCCCTCCGATGACCCATCTTCATATCACTATTCACACAGACGTCAAGTCGAAGGCATCGGGGCTCCAACAACTCACGTTATTACGATCAGTCTGAAGTCGTACCTAAGCTATATTTGTCTCAGACGGAGAACATGACTGTTGACAGTTCAGGGTAAGCACAGGATAGCTGTTAGCATCTGGGAACCAAAATTCCAAAGGGCTCTGCCGAAATCATCCTTTACTCGAGGCTCTATTTTCTCCGCAACCGCTGCCGTCGAATGGGATACCCACACCGCCGACACTGGTACATTTGACTCTTGCTAGTTATCTTCTTTCGGACCTGCGGAAATCCTCTCGTTACTGTGATTTGGCGGTCTAGCAATTCCCATTCATTACCCACCTTGCGGAGTGGTAAAGACGTCAAGATCTTTCAGAGGTTCGTCCACCGGATCGTCGAGCATGCCATCGTACTTTCGGCAATGGTGTTTGTACGTCCCTAGCGGTTGCAGCCTCTACAGCGAGACCCCTGTGAAAACCCAAGTCAGTTCTTGCGCTTTCCCATGATCCAAGCTGTGGTTGTTATTTAGCACACCCCTGTAACTAGGAGGTGATGCCAGTGGCGCAGCAAGCAGGCACGGAGATGGTTGGTTCAGGTTCAGGAGCGTTCGAACTGTGTCTCCTGGAATACGTGCGGTTTGATTTGGGTGCCTTTATGCTTGAATTGACAACCTCGGGCAACCTGCCAGTAGCACACTACTGTACCCGTGACCGGCGTGGTATATTCTCCTGTGGTGTGGTTGGACCCTCCAACGTTTGGTGCCCTAGCCCAATCGCATTCGCTCTGTCTCGATCGTCTTAGGCACCAGGCCGGACTTTTACTGATCAGTTGTGCCTGTGTCATGTCACTGTCATGTCGCGCCCTGCTGAGCGCACACACAGACACACAAACCACAAACCACCCATCAGGACTCCGAGACGGGACTTGCGCACATATGTGAGCGCGCAAACGTTTTACAGTTACTAGGTTTATTGATATTTTCACAGCTAGATCAAAAAACCTCTGCAACCATGAATGACGGGCCCGAGCGGGCATGACAAGCCGATTGCGAAACGACAGGCGCCAACGCGCACATCAACAACAACGAATTAATTGACAGAGATTGGAAATGGTTTGGGCGTCGAGCGCTTCAGATTGCAAAGTGGGTGACCAAGCCCGATGGTCAATCCTCACATCAACCGCATGTACGCTAACTAGTAGGCGTTAACGTGCAGCAAGTAGCCTAATACGAACGAATATTGCGGCAAGCTAACGCCTGGTCTTAGGGCAAAATTTCCCGAGTTGGAAAGCAGAAAGGGTGGAAATGTTGCGGCCCCTCCATCTCGCCGCAAAGCCGGCATGTCTGAACGGAACACACCCTGATGATGATCGGCACGGTGCAAGCGCCAAGGATAAGCGCTAAGCCCGAGAGGCAGGCGATGGGCTTGATGCGGAATGTTTGCTATGCACGGTCACGTGAGGCCACTGAGACATACAGTACACGCCGGATCTAAAGCCGACTCGGAGGTGTTCGAGTCAGAACAGTACACGAATGCCGATGCCAACAACCACATGCTTCTGCAACAACCACATGGTTTCCGCAGACCTCAAGGTCAACCACAAATTCCCAGGCGCGCGGCCGTCGCCTGTCCCCGGTAACGGTAACACAACTACAGTATCAGTCACCGCAGCCGCAGCGCAGCGACAATAAAATAGCCGAGGGGTACCGAAACCCGGGCCACTATCGCCTTTGCGGCTTTAGTTCAGCCAAAAACAACGCTTCGGAAGTATGTACGGTATGCAACGCACAAAACATGTCTAAACTACAGTACGATCACCGGTCGGTAACTTATCTCAGGCATAAGATAGACGCGCGCGGGCACGAAGTCGGAAGGGGTTGGATGGAATGGAATGAATGGGGCAGGGGCAGGTTCCCAGACACAGGTAAAGGGGGGGCACCTCCCTCCACACGCTCCCATCAATCAATCAAGGAATCATAAATCCAATTGGATCCATAATAAATCATGAAAAACGTCGTATGGTGTGGCGTATTGCTTCCAAGCCTTTTTTCCCTTTTCTCTTGCCCTTCCGAGAGTCGCAGCAAGTCGTCTCGTCTCACGCACGTACATGGCCGCGCCGCTCGTGCATGTTTTTTAACTGTATGCGGCGCCGTAAACGTCTACTGTAGTTTATGTCATTTTGATCAATCGACAAGGGGCTTTTTCCGCTTAGGCTTTCTGGTGAATGTGGTGCTCCCACACGGTGTCAAGAGTCTAGTCGAGAGCCGAGGGAGATCATGAGAGAAATCCAAAACGAGTTGCGCCTCGGCGATGCCATAACCCGTCATGCGTCATGATCAGGGCTGGCCGTGAATGGCACAGGAAGGGAGAATGTCCCCGCGTTCCAGGGGCAAGATTGGATTTGATCCGTGCTAAATTTATCGCGCGTGATGCCTCAACAGCATTTCCCTAGTGTTGCGATCCAAAACGCCAAAAGAAAAAGGAAGGAAATGTTCTGATTGTGAGAATCAACCCTGCAACCGAGGTGAGCGGTAATCATAATGTATCAAAGCTTCACCCTCAAGGTGTGTGGGCCTGTTGTAATGGTCGGTGGTGGACCCAAAAAAACGTGAGATGCGCAGCAAGTGAGTGGATAAGCAAGAAGGGTGAGTTATGAAGTAATAACGGGATACACCATATGAATCAAATATAACCTGTCTTTCTTTCTCGACGCTATTAACCAAAAGTACGGATGACGGTAAGGAAATGTTCAGAGAGACAAACGAGGTCCTAACTCGAAGAACAGCAAAGCTCTGAAGAACCGGACATAAGTGGAAGGCACAAATCGACTTCAGCCCGGCCGGCAGACTGCCTGAATCACACCACCATCAGCACCCACTGAATCGAAAATGATGAACGAGATGAGGGCGCATACGGAGTCGCAGCCGTGTCTAATTATGAACCGCGGATGGTGGATCAGGGATCATTACATGCATCGGACGCATCGCTCCAAAGCTGTCCTGATGTCGCAAGAGTGGGTGATGACCCACGCTGCTATCACCGTTAGCAGTAGTCGCACGCGAGGAGCTCGGCGTCTTCTGCGGGAAAACATTGCGTTCGCGCTCCACTTCAGCTTCGGCAGCGTCGTCGTACCGTGGCGCAGGCTTGCGGCGAGGACCGCCACTGCGGCCGCCTGTAGGCGTACGCTCCAATGTGGTTGCCCCTGGAGTAGCATTGTACGTGCCGGAAGGGGTGACCGGGGTGACCGGTGTCGTTGGATGTGACGAAGGGTAGCCGTAATTCTGACTTGAATGCGTACGCTCCAATGGGATCACTTCTACCTGCTGAGCTTTATACGAAGGGGTACGGCGGACCGGGGATTCTGTGGGGAACCCGGCATTGCTAGTACTAGCGTTTGTTTGAGTAGAGGTACGCTGAGATCGGGTGCGGACGGGTTGGAAGGAACTTGGAGGAACGGCAGCAGCGATTGCCTTTTCGTGAGCAATCGTACTGAGTTCCTCGTCTGTTTCGACGAACGTCTGATTTGCATCAAGATGCGGCAAATTCGAATGATGCTTCTGCATCGAAGACCTGACGTCGGCGCCATAACGCAATTTCCTGAACGACAATTGGGACCACCGCTGACCGGTGTCGTATTCATCCCGAAGACGGGAGCGCGAAGATCGCCGGCGGAGGCAAAAAAAGAGGAAACCAACAAAGGCAGCAGCGAAGAGTACAATCCCACCGATTACACCCCCTGCAATTGCACCTGCATTGGAACGGCTCGGGGATTCTGCAACCGCGGTGGAACCAACATCAGATGATGATGACGACGACGACGCCGGGGTGGAGGTGGGTGTAGAGACAGCGAATTGCGGGATGCAATCGACGCTCGAACCATTGCCGACGAAAAACTCAGGCGAGGTGGCTTGAAGGCCACCCTGGACATCGGCCAACATCTGATACCAACCCTGGGGGACGATAACCTGGGTCCACTGAAAGAGGCCCAAGGATGCGTCGAGTCCAGTAGCGATGTTGGTATTGATTGGTGGTAGGTAGGAGCCGCCATAACCATTGTATTGTCGCTTGGTCAATGCGGCCGACGCCGACGCCGATGCTGAATCGCTCAAACTCGTGGGCGCGGGCGCGGCCGAAGGGGTCAACGGAGCCTGTTGTGCGACGTTGATGTTCGAAATGTTGAGACTTAACGTGGTGGCGGGACCCGTATACGTCCAATGGATCTGTGTTATACCGCACGTCAACATCTCACCAGCCTGTGGGAAGACCAACGGTGGAGTATCTGTCGCCGAAGGCGAAGGAAGGGCGGCCATGGTGGACAAGAGAAGATGGTGAAGCGCCGGGTTACACTGCTGCAAGAAAAAAAAGACAATTGAAAAATAATGATATGTGAGCACACGAATGGTTGGTTGAAAACAGGGAACGTCATATAAGGGGCTAGAGGATAGGAGAAAACTCACAAAAAGCGGTAGGATAGGATAGCCCCAATGACCGTGATGATGACTGGATGGTACGAACGGGGATCAAGATCAGATACGGGGGGTCGGGGGGCAATGCGATACGGTGCGATAAACGAAAAGGACGTCCGCGTGAGCAAAGTCGAGGCCCTAATGGTGATAGACGCCGGGACCTATCGGGCAACGATACGAACAGCAAACTGTTCAGCCGTCGCAGCTAGAGGAAAAGGAAAGAAAGGGTCTCCTTGGAGAGGAGTTGATGGGGGGACGACGAGGAGGCAAGCGCCGGAAGGGATGGTGACGGAGTGGATGGAGGGAAAAACGAACCTCGGCGGCGCAAAGGCCTAAGCCGCAAAGTGGAGAATACTTGGCTAGGGGATTGTTCAGTCAGCAATGAACTCTGTCCTGTACTAAGCCCGAAACTGCTCACAAACTTTTCATATCATCAGCGGTCTTGTTGCAGTGCAACCCCCGTTCAGCCGTTCAGCCACATCGGCAGATCCGAACCAGGGCATCTTCTCCCTTTTCGGTAACCGGTCGCCCCGGCCGACCTGCCCCTATCTCCCCCGACACGGCCCGAAGCGCTTCTCCACCACACACAATTGTCAGCCTGCGAAACAAAACAAAAAGCGTTAGGTAATTCTATTTTTTTTAGTCAAGAAGTTTTTGTGGTGGGCATGGAAATGGTGCTTGGCACCGTTATTATCTGAAGAGTGCAAAGAGACGCTCACCACTGCACCTACATCTCCTGCGCCTCGTCCTCAAGCGTGTAGAGGGGTCGTGTGCGCTTCGTCTTCTATACCGTAACACAGTATTTCTTCACCCCGGTTACGACATTGCGAAACCCACGACGCACGCGACTTCGTATGTCTACCTCTCCTCCCACTCTCGTTGGGCGGGTAGCAGGCTCTGTCAACGGCCGCGGAAGCATATAGCCTCGCTAAACGGGGAAAGGATACAAGACCACCTCGATACTGTAACCCCAACGTAACTTGAATGCGACCGCAACGCCAACATGGTCCAGGTTGCACCAGCAACCTCGGGTGCTGGTGGGAAACCCGCGGGCCTCCCGATTTTACGGTATCAGCACGATCGGCCTTGTGATCCATGAATCTTGAAATTCGTTCTTCATGTTTATGTGGTAAAGAGCCCGTATGCGGGATTGGGGGAAACAACACTTGTTCACTCTCGTGAGCAGGAATTCCAACAAACAACCCATCTGATAACTTTCACTTTGGGGGTCCCTTCATGTTTGGATCCTCCCCCGATAGAGACCCATCTCCCTACTGATCTTAAACCCCAAAAAAGAAAACACAAATACCATGCTACCCTTCACGCGGTAAGAATGAAAAATTATCGCTTCCTCATTGAGAGCAGACTTAGATCCGGTCCTCAATACTCAGCACGCGCAACTTTTGACACTGCATCACTTTTCCTGTTTGCAGAGGGCGTAAGATGTTGCTGCATATGCTCTAAGCCTTCCTGCTGTTCGGAGCTTTTCCCTCTCACCCCTTGTCACGGTCTTTCCGGGCACATCCTCTCAGGAACTGTGGCGCTCAATGTGCGGGTGACTCCGCCGAAGGCCGGAAGGTCCAGCCTGCTTTCTGTTCTCATCACGTCCATCTCCCTGCGTGGCTACATATTATTGGACCCGAAGTCCTGCTAAGGAAGCCTGTGGAGTCCTGCCTGCTTTGTCGTCGCACCTGCTTCATTTTTAGGCCTAATCATTAATCAAGAGCGGCAAACACACGATACCCTTTCCAAGGTGTAAACGAGCCAGCGTGACCTCTGACGCAATGTGAAATAGTGGTCGTCGCCATAGTCCACGGGCAACCATGGTTGTTGCATTTCATGTCGGGATATAAATATGCCTGGTCGTACACATGTGGTGATGTCTAAAATTAGTCGCGAAATAAGTGTCTTAAGTGAAGATATCATGGCCAAATTTCCGGACGCCTTTGGCGAACAGAAAGTGGGAGTCCGCCAGCGCTTTTCCTCCCGTTGGATGCCGAAAGGCCGACCTTTTGGATCTTTGCCAACCTGAACATTGAGTCAGCGGAAGTAAAGGATCGGTCGGGAAGCGTCGGGAAAACAGACCTTCGAAGACCGGCCAATGCAACGAGCAACGCGATGACGGTGGATGCCACAGACATCCCCGCAAAGGCGTACGGATGCTCTTCCATATGGCTCGTAAGCTGTGGGGAGGTCGATGAGAAGACGGGTAAGCTAGTACGGAAGAGCAGAGGCTGGAGCGCACATTCATGCCAAACAACCCTGCAATCAGAGCCCCTGTTCCAATTCCCATAGTACCAATGGAGACCTACGAAGAGGGTAGAGGGGGGTTGGTGTTCAGGAGTAGGGTAGGTAGTAAGGCGATTTCTTTCACCTTCAGATCAAGAGCCAGAAGCGCATTCCGATTCGAGTCGAGTATAAGCTCGACTATCTCTTGGGTCGACTGGACATTACCCTTTGGTGACAGACACGTGCGTCGGTTGAAGTATATCGATAAAGTCAAAAGGGGACCACGAACGTGGATATTTTCGGCTTCATTCACCATTTCCTCAACTTGTTTTGAGAAGGTTTCGAAAAGAAGTTCGAGCTCTTCGTGATCGCTGGGTTGGCGACGGACATCGTTCTTCCTATCAGTCAAATACATCGCGGCCAAATCTTCATCTATTCACGAACGGCGAAACTCTGCATGAGGCCCAAACTTTGATTAACAGCCGGAATAACTCACCTTGTTCCAAAACTTCCTCAAAGGCCGCCTGGACCTGTTCCAAAGAATGTTAACGGCAGCTTGAAAGGAGCTAAAGGCGGGGGAAAAGAGGCTACCAATTTCACACGATTCTGGAAGCTTGTCAGTCGTCGGGAGTAATGCAAGAGGCGTTTGAATTTATCGCGATTAATGTCATCTTCTAGTTCTGCGAGCAATCCACCGACGAGGTTTCGAATGAACACCATCTCAGCCTCCAGGGCGCTCACAACGGAGATGAATATAGATTCCAGCGCGCTGGAGGGTTGACAATTGGGCGAAAACTAGCCTGATCTTGTGACTACGCCACTTACCGAAACTCGTACGGCAGACCATAGCCCTTCGACTTGAGGTTATGCTGAATGTGGAACGCGTTAATAATACGACGACATTACCGGAGAGCAGGTGGACAAACTTCTAGATGGTAAAGGAACACAGAATGGAGTCGAGAGTCGGTGGATCCGTAAGTGTCGAACAAAATCACGGCATCCGCTTTGACGAGCGCTCGGATGTGTAGCACATTTACCTTACGTGGGTTAATGAATAGTCGATCAGCAGGTAGGGGGCATGACAGTGCGAAAAAGAACGTTTACAAGGATGGCTTCTCGCCGCGGAAGTATGGTGGGTACGAGGTTCGGGATCCTAGAATCGATCTTGCGTAAATCTCGTGGCTGTCGCGATGTTAAAGGTCACCTGAGTTGACGCATGCATTCGCAGGGGAGGCGTCCTTACGTTAAGACGATGTTCTGCACACAAATCCGACCTCTTGAATTGGCCTGAGATTGTTTTCACACTTCCTAGCGAAGGGCCGGACAGGTAAGCGACGTCTAACACGAGCAAGGTGAAAGAGTGGCTAAGATGTCATCTGTTTCAGACGTTTGCTGCTGGAGGGCGCGCCAGTCTGGAAGGACGGCTGCGTGGTTCGCAAGGAATGCGTAATAGAACTCGAGGCAACGTCGTCATCGAGAGCGAAGCGCGCCGCGTAAACGCGAAACTCATGAAACCCAACGCATGGATTTAGCACGCCCGAGATGAACGATGGTATGAAGGTGTATAGATCATGAGGGCGTGATCGGATGGCGTACCCTCTGCGTCAAGAACGGTGCCTATGGGTGGGTGGGAGATGAAAAAAAAATTGGTGAGCGAGTTTGCGAAACGGCAATGTGACCGGGTCTGATTTGATCTAACTTACAGCGCAACATGAGGTCGGTCTGCTGGCGGCCTTTGATCGCTTCCACCAATGCCACCTGAGCCGTTTCCTCGTGTGTGTCCGCATCGTTGAGAGAACGGGAAGAAGGTCGAAGATTAAACTTTGCAGCCCACGACGCTGTGCGAAGGTTAGTGGGATGGGCATGGTACGCGTATGTGCGAATTGGATATGTCCGAAAAAACCGGTGGGCCGATGACGCATGACGCCATGTTGGGTGTGCGCAGGTCGAGGAGATGGCGGTGGTGGTGTTGGTGGTGGTGAATGATGATGCAGCAGATGATGATGATGATGATGATGATCGGATGACCTGACTGCCTCTGCCGTACACGGAACGCGATGTAAGGTTGATGAATTGTGCCCCATTGGATATGCATAACGAAGCAAGTCCCATGTGCACAAGTACGGGACCTGTTGTTATTGTTTCGTTTCGTGTTGTTTCTTTCTGGTTCCGACGAGAGAAGGAGGGCGCAGTAGAACCGGGTAAGTGAGACGAAAAAAAAAAGTTGTGGGGAAGGACAAACCGGACAGGGTTTGTAGGCGATGTGACCGCCCACGGGTTGCCTATTATGGTCATGTGACTGGAGTCTAGAGGTGGCACTCGCACGTTCCCACTTTGCTTGACCGCAAGGACGTTAGGGTCCCTCCCTCACGAGACGCCATCTCATCATGCCGAGCGGGGAAATACGCAATGTCTTGATCCCATGCTGATCTTTTCAGGCACGCGTGCACCCCGCCCCCACCACGCACGCCAGAGCGAAATTAACCTTTGTACATAGCCGTCCTCGACATGTGACCCCCCTCCCCATCGTACGGGGGTCTCCTGGACATATGAGGCGTCTCATCTTTCATACGTGTACAAGCCCCACCTTTCGGGGCAGTCCGTCCCGGCATCTCTGGGCGAGATGAAATTACCGTTCCGTTTGGCTGGCCTGGGCTGTGCCATTTTGTTTGGCGTTTTTTTTTTTCCGCGTTAGGGTGAAGAAACCAGCACCCATGAATTCACCGTGCATTCCCGGGGCTTCTCGATAGAGTTGGCGCCTTTCCACACACACACGCACACCCCCCATCCTGCCCTTTTTTCTCCATATCATGACTGGCAACCGTAAACTTGCCTACCCCTTTCCCCGCAATGCCTGAGACGCGTCGACTCTTGGAAGCCGCCAGCGCCCTCTCTCATGCACTTCGAGCTCACGGCGTACCCCATGCTTTCCACGGGAGCGTCTTCGTCGCCGCGCTCACGAACAGTCCGCAGGCCGATGTAAGCTCCTTTTATATATACTTTTCCCCGCGCCGTTCTTCCTCGGATTGACCGCGTTTGGTGACCTCATCGCTGTTCAGGAAATTTTTTGCATCGTCGAAGGCGGCACAGCACACCCGTTTCGTCGTGTCAGGCAGGCACTGACCGGCAACGCGGACCTGTCTATCACACCCTCTCCCTGGAGTAATCGGTACACGAATGCGCTTCTGTCTCAAGCGTAATACGATCTCGCTGAAACGATGCGTTTGCGTAGGTTGCACGTAAAATACCAGCGCTGCATCCCTCCAATAGAGGTATGACTCCCTCCACTTTTCTCTGATAGTGAGAGCGTCCCCACTGACAAAACCTCCCGTCCCCTTTCCCCATTCTGTCTAGATTGAAATCCTGGCCGCCGGAGAGTCTGGGCCGCGACGCCTTGATGCGCTCACGGTGGCAGCCGTCAGTCGTGTGCCATTCTTGACCACTTCCGAATTCGTACGGGCCAAACTGAACTCATGGATGATGTGCGTTCCGTGTTTCACGTGCCTGTTCCTCATGCTTCACGTCCTGATTCATTTTCAATCTTGGCGTTATCTCGTGGCTGTAGCCGAGGTGCAGAGCGTGACGCACAAGACATCGTCTTCATAATGTGTCGATACTGGAACAGCATCGACGTCAATCGCATCCCGGAGCACGACATGGATCGTTTTGTGGAGGTGGTGGGTGCGGCTGCGCCGGGATGGGCAGCGATAAAACGGAAATATGGTATGTGATCAAAGACGCAACGTGGACTTGGAAATTTTCCCGGAGTCCAGCCAAAAAGTCCATTTGACAAACACACGCATGATCGAGATGTACTTACCCTGGGCAGCTACGTTTTGGTTTTGTCTCGTCTATCTAGCTGTAATTACTTCGTATCTGGACGCGTAGGATATGTTTACTAATATGGCTTATTCGGGCCCTCCGCATTCTTATCTTGCATATGCATTTAACTATTTCACCTCTTCGCCCTCGATGTTCGCTTGCTTGCTTGTTCGCTCTCACAGAGATTAGATACGCCCAACTGCCTCGTGGCAGGAATCGGCAGTACCGGCTAGTCGCGAAAGGTTCTGGCGCTTCCTAAACTTCTCGGTAGATTTTTCCAGACAGCACCCCAAAACCCGATGCGAGGGTGATGATCGGTATGTGTGGGCATGGGCGGCACACGTCGCGGCGGCTATCTGCGGTAAGGAATCCCTCCGATGCAACGAACCCGATGGAAAGAAGGGTCAAAGTAGTCGATAGAGAGGCGCTTGATGCTCCATTATCGACAGGATCGGCTCATTAGCCCGCGTACGTGGTGCCCCCATCAGAAGGGACGACAGCTATTCCCCCTTCCAAGGGGCGGCCTGCCTTTTGTTTTTTCTTCTTTGACCATGAGGCGGGGCCTAGAGCGCCCCTTCCCTCACGAATAGAAGCATATAAGGCAGTTGATATCGCGGCTGTCGGAAATCGATGCGCACCACAAACATAGGGTTATGTATGATCTTGGTGGGTGAGCACGCAACACACCACATCCCGTGCAGTAGTGCCTGTCGGCCCGTGAAAACAGAGAGGGCAAAAAGCTAATAGCTTGATGCCCTCGGGGAACTACAGTAAAGCCTTACCGTACTCTAAACAAAGGAAAGTTGACGAATCATGATCGCGCGCACACGCGCTCGTTCCTTGCAGCGTATCGCAAGTTCCATTTGATATTGATCATTTTTTTCACCGTGCTGTATATGTTTGGTAGGTCGATTCCGCTATCACGATAAGCGACCCAGACTTTTGGATGAGGGGATGTGGCAGGCAATTCCCGTGACCGACAACGAGGTATAGTATCGCGCCTGTACCGTACCTTTCATTCATTTTTCTTTCAGATAGCATGGGCGTGGAGTGCGCATGCATACTGTTGTAAAGCCATATTGTGGCATCAATATTGCATTGCATTCACCATGTATTTGAATTTCTGCGCCACCCGCGTCGCACGGATTTTATACCAATATGTCCAAGGTTGGTCTCTCTGTGAAGATTCCTACGACGGGAACAAGTGAAAAGGAAAGGAAGGGGGGTGAAGGAGAAAATTTTACTTTAGGCACAATACCTTCATTTCATCCAACCGCTTTTACTTTGGGCCTAGCTCCTCTCTCCTATACTTTTTGAGATGGATCGCCGTCCAAATGAGCGTGTGATCTAGAGCCTAGGGTTCGAACGATCGTAGAGTAAGGATACTGTACATAGTAGTCAGTGATGGTGTTTATTTAGAAACGGCCCTTGCTTTTGAGGGTGCGAAAGTTAAAACGCCAATTCAATCCAGCTGCAGGGATGTGGAGTGTGGAGTGTGAGTGTGGAGAGGACGACGTTACATTACGGAACGATAAACGTGACAGTGACCAAAGGGTTGTGTCACAATTGTCACACGTGTGACAGAGTGACGCGCATACGCGTCGCGTTATTGCGACCGATTTCCAATTTCGTTCGAACAACAAAGTCTCGCAGTCATCAGCACCAGAAAACCAGCAAAAAGATGCCCGTCGCAGTGCAAGCACCGACACAAGCTGGTGGAATAAAGTCCTACTACCAGGCCAAAATCGAAGCGGCTGAGCTTCTCATCAATCAAAAGACGCAGAACCTGCGCCGCTTGGAGGCCCAACGGAATGCCTTGAACGCGCGTGGTGAGTTTCCTCATCCCCTTCCCCTACAGTCTCTCATCCGCATGTTAAACAAAATTTCTCGCTCTTTTTGTGGACCTTCTTAGTGCGGCTATTGAGGGAGGAGCTACAATTGCTTCACGAGCCCGGAAGCTACGTCGGAGAAGTGGTGAAGATCATGGGAAAGAACAAAGTGCTGGTGAAAGTCCAACCGGAGGGAAAGTACAGTGCGTTTCGCGTCCCACTCAGGCGCCGTTTCACACCCATTTTCTTTGTTCTTTTCTGTCGATGCTAATAACGGGACAGTTGTCGACATTGCGGGTGATATCGACATTTCGACGCTAAAGCCGACGCTGCGCGTGGCGCTCCGCTCGGACTCGTACACGTTACACAAGATCCTGCCAAACAAGGTCGACCCGCTGGTCTCCCTGATGATGGTAGAAAAGGTGCCAGACAGCACCTATGAGATGGTCGGTGGATTAGACAAACAGATCAAGGAGATCAAGGAGGTGATCGAGCTGCCGGTGAAGCACCCGGAACTATTCGAGGCACTCGGTATTGCGCAACCCAAGGGCGTGTTGCTGTACGGACCACCGGGAACGGGAAAGACGCTACTCGCGCGAGCGGTGGCGCACCACACGGACTGCAAGTTCATTCGTGTGTCCGGGTCTGAGCTAGTGCAGAAGTACATCGGCGAGGGCTCGCGGATGGTGCGCGAGCTGTTCGTGATGGCGCGTGAGCACGCGCCGAGCATCATCTTCATGGACGAGATTGACTCTATCGGGAGCTCGCGCGGTGAGAGTGGGTCTGGGGGTGGCGACTCGGAGGTGCAGCGCACGATGTTGGAGCTGCTGAATCAGCTCGATGGATTCGAGTCGACGAAGAACATAAAAGTCATCATGGCAACGAATCGAATAGGTTCGTATGGAGGTAGCATTGTATCCCTATTTGAACCCATCATGACTCACTCTTGTCTCCGCACACACATGTACGCCCCACAGATATCCTCGATTCGGCACTGCTGCGTCCAGGACGTATCGACCGCAAGATCGAGTTCCCGCCCCCGGGACCAGAAGCGCGTGTGGCTATTCTTAGGATCCATTCTCGCAAGGTTTGGGTGGCTGTATGTTTAAAGAAATCAGATTGCTGACGTAGAATATTGCTAGATGTCCCTCCAGCGTGGCATCAATCTGCGGGCGCTTGCAGAGAAGATGGGCCAGTGTTCTGGTGCGGAGGTACGTGGTATCTGCACGGAAGCTGGTACGTTGTTGCTATATTTGTGGGAAAAGTATCACGCGCTGATGGTTCATTATTAGGTATGTACGCGTTGCGAGAGCGAAGACAACATGTTACACAAGAGGACTTTGAGTTTGCTGTTGCAAAGGTCCGTATGACAAAGACGTGCGGGGAAAAAGTACTGACTGTGTGTTTGATGTGAACAGGTTCTGAAGAAGAACCAAGAAGGAAACACATCTGTGAACAAGCTGTTCTCATAGTCATATTTACTTGTACTTTACTCTCATTCCCTTGACTTTCGGCCTGACTTCGGATCAATCATATAAATATATGGCATTGCATCCGGCGTTGCTCGCCTAAAATGGCAGGTCTTGACCCAGGGCGCCGGAGGGAAAGTCCGGAGTTGGCGCCATCGACTGGATTCATTCATTGAGACTTGACTAGCTTGACTTTTGACTCGGACGTATCGTCCACTTCGTATGATACAATATGGATTCACACAATCCTGAAGATGCCCTCATTTCACCTCCTCTTCACGCCACTCAAGATATTGATATTCCAACAACAGATCCAGAGGAGGCCGATGCGCAGGTCGCAGCTATCGACGTGCCCGAAGACACCGGAGAGGGTGGCAGGCTCAGGATGATTGTCCAACTCGTCAAAAGGTCCTTTGGCGTAAAGGACCTCGCTTCGATGTGAGCATCCTTCTCTCTCTTTGTCGAATGTCCTCTTGCGCCCTCGTCGGCATCACTCACGTGTGACTTGTTTTTTTACTTTTGCGCAGGCGTCTCTCGTTACCCGCGTCGTTGCTCGAGCCAATACCCAACCTTGAATATTGGCATTACCTAGACAGACCTGACCTTTTCGCCTCGTACGTGTCCGCTCTCCCTTCTCCCCATTGTGCTGTGTCCCGTTTACAATGATTGGTGGGTGACGTGTATAACAGAATTAATGAGCATGAGGATCCTCTCGAGCGCATGCTCGCCGTTCTGCGTTTCACCTTTTCGAAAGAGATTCGACACATCGTACGTCTGCTCTTTATTTTTCTTGATGACCGTCCATTTACCGCCCTCTTTCTTTGTTACTTTTAGCGTGGCAAACCCTGCAAGCCATATAACTCTGTGCTTGGCGAGAACTTCCGCATGCATTGGGATGTACCCCCAATCTCGTACGACCCTGACGACCGCACACCAATCATCACGACCCATGTCGATACCCCTTCAAAGCCACATCTCTCCCCTTCCGAAGTTGGTTCCATCAATGCCGTCAAAGGCTCGTACAAATCAGGGCGCGTCGGTGCTATCGGTAGTCTACTTTCCATGAAGGGCTGGTCCTCGCCCACTTTGACCAGATCACGGGCGACGGCCGTCGAACCGAACGTCTCTGCCCAGCTCTCGAACCTTTCTCTCGCTTCGACGACTCAGACGTCCGAATCTGGCTCAGCCTCCCCTGCGACAACTTCCCCGCCCACGTCCATGTCTACCGCTGGTAGCGGTTCGCTGCGAGTAGCCTACCTGACCGAACAGATATCTCACCACCCGCCCATCAGCGCGTACGTTGCGTCATGTCCGACGCGGCACGTCACCCTCTCCGGCATCGACCAGATATCCGTCCGGGTACTTCCGTCAGCCAGCCTCCGTGTCGCATCGGGAACCATGAATAAGGGCTTGTTTGTTAACATCGACGGTGGGCCCGGTGCGGGCGAGCGCTACCACATCACCCACCCCGTCGCACATGTCAATGGGTTGCTGCGGGGTAGTTTCTACGCTACTGTGCACGAGAGCACCATTGTAACATGCAACGGCGGGCCTGGCGTCGGCGATGGAGAAATGCTGCGTGCTATCATTGAGTACAAGGAGGAGGTGCGTACTGTTTCAGGTTTGTTTTGATCACCATGGTGAATGATCTCGATCAGAGTTGGCTGGGCAAGCCGCACTTCCTGGTCGAAGGCGTCGTGCACCGGTACAAACCGTCCTCGCACGAGCACGAAGAGTGGACCAAGGCGAAGCACGTCCCAGCCAGCCGCGTCGAAGCGCACTTTGAGGGCTGCTGGCACAACGTGGTGCGCTGGCGCCCCGCCTCCTCCTCTGCGGCTGCAGCGTCCCCAGGAGGCTCCTCGGCTGCGAAGTGCGGAAAGAATGGGACGAGCATTAACAGCGACGATGGGGACAAGTGGACAACGCTGATCGACCTGACAACGCTGCAGGCTGTGCCCAAGGCCGTCCGACCGATATCGAAGCAGCACCCGACCGAGAGCAGATGTTTGTGGGAGAGCGTGACGAGCGGGTTGCTGCGCAAGGAGTACGGAGAGGCGACGCGCGCGAAGCACGTCATTGAGCAGCGCCAGCGGGACGAGGCCGCCGAGCGGAAGCGGCGCAGCGTAGAGTGCGTTCGATTTTCCCATCATCGCCTTGTTTTTTTTTCGCTAATGTGCTGATGATGACGGCGTAGGTTTGTGCCGAGGTACTTTGAGAAAGATATTCAGAGTGGCATGCCGACGCTCACGCAAGCCGGGAGAGATGCTCTTGACGAGGAACTCAAGTACGAGGACGAGGACGAGAAGGATACCGATGCGGGTGGACGTGACATTGGTAATGACGATAATGAATCCTCACCAATATCGTAAACTCGTTTTTTTTTCTACACGATACGATTACAAGCATACCCCCTCATGCATTCCTTACATGTCGAGTTTAAGTGTTCTCATGCGCTGTCATTTCACTCTTTCCTTTGTCTTTATATGTCATCGGACGTTTAGTACGTTACACTATTAATGCCATGAGCGCATCATCAATCATCATCTTTAGGGTTCGACAAGACCCAAGCGTGCGAGGGCTCTGCTTGCGTGTCAAAAAAAAGTACTGTACAGTAAACTGATAAACTCTATGCCACTTTTTTTGGCCAGCACTACTGTGCTCCTCCATCGTATGGAGGCGGCGGCGACCGCAAAACAGTCTCTTTCAGCGTTGCCACCGCCGCGCGCGCAGCCTTGTGCAGCGCACCCTCCCCACCACGACCGCCGGCACCACCCAGCCCGCTTTCGTTTTGGCCCGCATTGAGCGCCCCCGCATGATCTCGCGAACCGAGCGGCGCCGGCGCCTTGCCCCTCCCGTCCAAAAGTGGCGCGATGCCGAGTCCGACGTGCTCTGCCGCCGCACGCACGTCCGCGTCGCGGCGAAGCGCAACGCCGAGTGCGCGCTCGCGGGACCAGAATGCCATCGCGCGTGCGCGCAGTTCCGGGATGCGTTGCGTGGCGGCTGTGCTGAGGCGCAGGAGGTGCACGCGGGCGAGCTGCCCGTCGGTGATTTGCGAGAGGAGCGGGAGCGTGGTCGTTAGTGGTGGTGCGAGGGGTTGTGTGGGTGCTGGGAGGAGGTGGACGGAGAGGGGAAGGGCGAGGAAGAGGGCATGGCGGAGGGACCAGAGCGTGTCGTGCCACTGTGCGTGCGCCGTTGATGGAACATACAGTATGTGTCGAATCGCGTGAGTGATTGCGTGAGTTTGGAGGTGTGGAAGGGGAAGAGGTTAGATTACTGTACCATGACGACATCGTCCAGTGAATAACCCTGATGCTTTGGTCGAGAGGAAATGCGGACGGGTACGGTGTAGGCCCAGTAGGCTTCCACGAGCGCCGCGACGACGAGGAGCATGAGCCCAATACCGCGTCTCGATTCGCGCGCTGTCCCGCGTACCGTCACGGCGCCTAGCATGGCCGCCGCCAGCGTGTACGAGAGCAGGGCAGGGGGGAGCGCATGCAGCGCGTAGTCGGCCTCCGATGTGCAGTGCGTACACGTCTGAATCGCGCGTTGGCCGAATCTACAATATATAAAGACCGATCGATCGTTTTATATGAGAGACGGGCGTCAGGGTTCAGGGGAGAGGGGAGAGGGGAGCGAGAGATCTATACGTATTCAGCTGGTGGGAGAAGGACGGGGATAACGCACCGAACGAGTATCGTACGTGCGTCAAAGGACGCCAGACGCGATAGGAGCTTTTCGACGGCCGGCGGGAGCTCGGGCATCGCAGCGCTGCCGTTATCTGCTGACGTCGTCGTACTCTGAATCGTCGACATGTACTTCTGTCGTAGGAGCGCGGCACGGATCGCGGATTGCGGAGCGTTGAGCGGGAGGTGGAGCGCCGTGAAGAGGTTCGGAGGGCGGGCGAAAGCGAGAGTGAAGAGCGTGTAGAGTGCATAGAGCGCGAGAAGGGCGGTGACGGGTGCACGGAGCGGGGCGTATCGGATCAGCGGTTCTTGGTGTTGTCGTTGCTGTGAGGATGGTGGTGCTGGCGATGATGGTTTACGGAACATGAGGAGGATGCGGAGGGCGAAGGGAGCGAGCAATGCGGATATGGTGTGTAGCCATGGGTTGAGTAGGATCGAGAGCAGCGTCATAATTATCGTGAAAGCGTGAAAGACGCATAAAAAATGGGTGATCTGGCCACTTTAGCGTCATCTCTTTACAAATAATTAATTTGATTACGGTTCAATGGTCTAGTGGTTATGATTTCTGTCTTACACACAGAAGGTCTCCGGTTCGATCCCGGATTGAACCAACTTTTTTTGGTTCCTACCCGTGGTGTGCGTGCGGGTGAGTCATCCCGCATCCCATCCCAGATTCCCGAGACTGCGACATATCAATGATGAAAGGTGTGTGTGTGAGCATGACAACGGCATCATCATCATCAGCGACAACGACAGCAACAACTTGAATCATAATTGGTGCCATTTTCAGCGTCTGTGATTAAGGTGTCAACGCGATGACATTTACATTTACGTCCTTGGCAAAGTTAGATCAGTATGTAGAAGGGATCAGATCCATGTATGACGAAAGACGATTCGTGCAATATGGCCCTGATAGTGGATCAGACCACAGAAGAACATACAGCGGCGTCATTATACCACAAAAGGATTAGACTGAACGCGAGGGAGCACAGCTCAACGTCAATATGTCAAAAGTCCTCGTCAAAGACAAGCCGAGACGACGACTGTAGCTCCCCATAGACATGGCCGCAGTGAGGATGCCCTCACGGACATAACGACGATCTAATTCCAGGGTCAACTGTTCTTCCTGATCCCAGGACGCGACTTCTTGAAATATGCAGTTCCGGTCAGAATGAAGACCGTGTGCATTCAATTCATTTGGATCATTTACCCGCACTTTTTCGTCGAATTCCCTCGGCGCTCATCGACGTTCAGATCAAAGCTGACAGACGCGGTCATCAGTAAATACAGTGCCCCGCTAACCCATCCACCCTCACTGCCGCGCTCACCATGGGAACCCGCAAAAGAGTTCAAAGTTTAGGACGTGCTGAGAGAAAACCTTTCTAGAAATGGCTCTGTATTACACTTTTTTAGTGCAGTGCGCCATGTGGGTGGGCGCCCGTAACTGAACGAAGCCAAAAAATGCTCATCCACTAGACGTCCTGATCAGTCATTTCTTGCTTTGCGGTGCAGAGCTTTGCGTGGGCTCATCACATGCATCATACCTAAGCTGCCGTTTCGTTTCATTAAGAACCTCGCAAAGCCCCATCAACCTCCCCTCGCAATCTCCTTTCCCATCTCACTCCTGTCCGCCTACCTCCACCACCCAATCCCCGTCCCTCGCCATCACCCACGACGGGATGGTCCCTCTGACACGACAGAAGGGCTTAGGACGTTCCCCCAGCGTTTCAAATACGCCACCACCACAGGACGCTGGTCTTCGCACCAAGTGGCGCAAGCTTAGCTTAGGTGCTCGAAGCGTTTTCTGCGTCCGGGCACAGGACCGCGTGGGCGAGGATTGCAACGACGGTAGCAAGGAGGTTCTTCATACGCGGTCAAGGAGCGATCTGCCTTGGACACCCTCCCCGCGAGACCACTGCCTTGCGCCACCGAAGAGCACACCACCACTCAAACCCAGAAGAGCGCAGCGCACGTACACGACGGAGAAAGTCAATGGGAACGAAGGAAAGGAAGCCGCGAATAAGCTCACGACAAAGTCGACGGAACACACGACACATTCGCAAGCGGCCGCCAGCCTTAATTCACCGTTAACCAATGCCAAAGACGCCCATGGACCTGGAGGCGCGGCCCCGCTTTGTGACCACGCGTCGTCCTTCCTCTATTTCGACAGTTCGGAGGAACACCACACGGTCGCGACGACCGGGGATACCATTGGTGCACTGATAGACGCCTTGTTTCAAATCGGGGACTGGGACAGCATGCTCGGTCCGGGGCCGCCTACACCTTTTACCTTCTCTGACGATGCGGGCTCAGAGAAGACGGTGAAGCAAGAAGGAGAAGGAGGGGTTCGTAAGGAGGGAGGATGCGCTTGGCGGTGCTGTGGGGCGAAGGAGGATGTGGGTGTCACTACGGATGCGCAGCGAGCGTGGGAGGCCATGAAGAGGCGTGTGCTGCACATCGAGGAACACGGGGCACTGCCGGACGATTGGGAAGATGACGAGGCGGCGGCGTGGGGAATTTATCGCGACGCAGAGGCAGAGCTGGCTTCGCGGCAGCAACGCGCACGGCAGCGGAAGAGCTGGGCACAGGAGGCACTCACGCACTGTCATGCGGGACAACAGTCCAGTCCAAGACGAGCTAGCTCGAAGAAGGATCCAAAAACTATTACGACAACGACGACGGCGGCCAAGGCGAAGAAGGGGAGGCGGCACGGCGGGTGCTGGATCCGTGAGAAGGACGGCGTTTTTGTCCGCCTGGTGAGTGAAATCCTGACTCGCCATGTCGTAAAACGTTGCATGACCTCCGCCCCCGCCCTTTTCCACAGTGCGCGCATCGAACGTGAGGGTGGGCCCATTGGGTTAGGTCAAGGCCAAGCAATGAGCACTGGGCCTGGCAACGAGCGACGGCCCTCAATTTAGTGAGGTCCGAAAAGAGAAGAAACACCAATAGGTGTCACAGTGTGGGAACGTTGCTATTGCTTGGGAGGCAAGGGGTCGCCTATAGGTTTTTCCACAGCGGGAGAAGAGTCATTTTCGACATATGGGCTCGAGCTTGAGCTTGCAGCTTTTGGCTGGTACGAGCCGCGTGGGACAATGGTTATTGTTGATATGGTCCACAAATGCGGCAGGTTCGCGCATGTGATCTGTGCAGGCGCAAATTTAAATGTATAATGCTGTACCATCACTGTACTGATAATGGACACTTACGATTACCATTCCATTCCTTTATTTTTCTCTCTTCTCCAGATGTGTAAGCTTCTCGTCCCTGGGGGTAGCAGAAATAAATAAGTTTATTGCACAGTGATATCCCCGATGGTTCCCAAAGTCAATCAAGAGGGAGGAACCAAAAGAAATCAAGATAGTTGATAATCTATATACTCTATAGTCCCGGACCTGCCATCATTTTGGCCAGCTTCCGTTTCCAGAAAGGAAAAATAGGGTCCTGACAACCATACAGTGGGCTTGATTCTCAACTAATAGCAACCCGCCATTTGGATAAAGGTAGTGCTGTAACAGACCCATGTGGGGTCAGCGACTGCGTGGTCGGTGTATACTGGAGTGCTGCGAACAAACCTTGTAACCTTTTCGCCGTAGGAATGACGTACGCCACGACGAATATCAGTCCGATTCCAAGGCAAATGGCACTCGTCGTGAAATACCCGTCGCGTTCCATTACACATGTCCCGGCGGCAGCAGAACACGCGGCTTTCCCTTCTTCGGAGACGCACTCTGCACCTGCAAGGCGTACACAATCAGCGAGAGCAAGAAACCTCGCGCTGGGATCGACGGACCTTTGGTAATCAAAGACGTGTTGTCTCCACCGACTTCACAATTGGCAATGGTGAAATAGTCTATAGCTGATATGGCGGGTCATCGGATTGTTACGAAAATAACGACATGCTTGTTGTACCTTTAAACACAAAGAATCTAGGCCAAGTACTGCCGAGGTTTGAAACGGTATTGAGGAGCTGCGAGCATTCAACAACAGGCCAAAGACAAAACGGACGTGAAAAGGATACAGACTGTGATGTATGTCCCACCAATAATGGGGTCTGAAACCCTAGCATGGAATGCACCGATACAGATAAATTGTGTCGTGCTGCAGTATTTTTTTGTTATTACCGTAGATCTCATAGCACATATTACCATGTGAAACGAACTGACCTTGCCATCTCTCCGATGCTTCGGAACAGGATCAAGAATATGAAAAAGCCGGTCGTAATCGGGGGAGGGGGGAAATTCCACAGAATGACGGCCGCAAGGGACGCGAACGCGAAACGCGGCCAATAGGCCCAGATCCACGGACGCAGCGGGCGATCCCCGCGCGACCAACGTGCGATGAAGTAGCCGAATACAACCTGGATGGGAAAGTCGGTCAAGACGGCCACCGCGAAATCTTCTTTTCCGAGTCCCTTTTCGACAATTTTGAGCGCCGTCGCGGCGTCGTGGGCCGCAAAGCCGAATTTGGAGACGAGATGGACGAGCAGGAAGGACCGGATACCTGTAATACGTAAGCCCCGGTGGGTCAGCGTGCGTGCGTCGACGAGCGGATGAGTTGGGAAGGGTAGGAACTTTTTAACCGCGAGACTCTCCAAATACTCTTGTAGACACTCGTAATGCTGGTCTCGTCCTTCGAGAGGACTTCGTTGCGCTGAGGGGGAAGGTATCGGCCTGTGCGTGGGTGTGCCAACACAAAATGTCAGAGCGTACCTCTTTCTGGACGAA
>Ga0307510_10000266_pt1 | contig 47800 bp, 40 predicted proteins | sample 12_EM_MG_FD_207224 | JGI IMG/M metagenome (GOLD analysis project Ga0307510, IMG submission 207224) | Populus trichocarpa ectomycorrhiza microbial communities from riparian zone in the Pacific Northwest, United States - 12_EM | ecosystem: Host-associated > Plants > Roots > Unclassified | place... | reverse complement strand
CTTAGTGTCTCTTCACTAGGATGAACCCTTTCTTTCCCTGCTCGTTCGGTGCCACTGGCAGTCCACATCCTGCCCTCTCCCAATTCAGACCCTTTTCACTGCCTTTCCTCTAGTACTATCCAGTAACAATGGCCCCAGAACAATGCTTGTAGGTGCCACTAGTCAGCACTTCGTGGATTCATACAGAGCCGGTTTATCGGCAGTCCAGTAAAGCACTCGACAAGATGAATGCCGCTATCTTTCCTCGTACTTAGGGGTCATCGTTGCGTATCGTAGAGCGATGGTTGGTGATGAGTGCGGTGTACCCGTGCTAGGAGACGTTGAGAGGAGGTGTGTTGGGGAGTGTTTTAAGGTGGGCATGCTTGCTGCAAGACCATGGAAGGACGCCACGCAGCCGCATTGCCCCGATCGCTTCGTGGCCCTCTCCGCCACATCTCTCAACCCCAACTCCCTTTCATCCTCTCATGACGCTTGTGCTCTCTCCTCCCGGTGTATGCGTACCCTTACACTTAGACTTGATATTCTCGGATGACCATGTGTAGAGTACAGTCTGATATCTTGTAAATGCCCTACTCTGGTCTGCCTCACGGCTCACTGGGAGGTCCTCCAACTAGTTTACAGTGTGGTGGTGTTGTGGTTGGGGGGGAGGCATGCGTTCTTGGGTTATCCCTCAAGTTGCTGGTCGCCCATCTGCTGTCCTTTCCTTTGCCGTAGAAACCGCGTTCGCGCCGAGCCGGCACGCACGTTCAGGAAGATATTTATGAGTTGAGGGATGGTTTGCTGTGTTCTGTCGTGCGAGGTGTTGACGTAATCGACGGGTCGGACTCGAACTCAACTACCAGTGTTACATAATCCCAATGACATCATGAACTGTTATACGACTCTCAATGCACCCCTTTATGGGTTAAATGCAAATGCATCCATCCACCATGGCCTCGCAAAAAGGGAAACGCCGCAGCGAAGTCAATATCACCGATCTGCCCAAGGCGAAGCAAAAGGCGTCGAGGTCCCAGGACGATGAAACACTTCAGGCCCGCGACCCCGAGTCGGATATGCTGATGGGCTCCCCCCCAGAGTAGCGATCGTGACGCCGAGTTCGCAGACCCCACTCATCCAGAAAGCGAGCTAGTGTCGGACATGCTTTCTAAGGAAGCACATTCCAAGTTGGACAAGAAGGTTTTACGACGTTACCCCTGGATAGATGTTGACAAGGAGGACGAACACTCCATTTATTCGCGCATTACTCTTATCCGGTCGCTTGCCGGGGATTACGACCAGTTGGACGGACAATACACCGTTTCAGACAGCGATTCATATATTGCCATAAGGACAATCTTTCACAAACATCCCTGGCTCGTTTCCACTGTGAATGAATGCTGGAGAACAGGCTCGTTTAGGACTATTCGCCTTCTCAGTGAGTATACTAGTGCACTGGGATGCGTCTGACCCCTAATTTGACCTCCCCCTCACCGATGCGTCTCTGCACCCAGAGATTCTACAGAGTACCAATGCTATGTCATCACGACCTAAGACTAGTAGTCGCAACTGGGAGATTGCCGACGAAATCCGTGGTGTGTTCAACCTATATCTGCTTGACGTTTCTGAGCCGTTGACACCACATAGTTGTCGAGCGTTCGTGGGACCGGAAATTCGAAGGACAGGCCGCAGATTTGTTGCTCCAAACCATCTCAACTTATCTTACGGCGCAAGATCATTCCGCTTCCCTGACGACTGCAAATTGTGCCCCTATGGTAAACTCATCAGGGACTGGGAAGTCACGAATGGTCGATGAACTTTCGAAGAGGGTCGTTACTATACCCATGTGTCTGCGTGGGGATGGTACATACGGTGCTGTGATCTGGATATTTCCTTTCTACCCCACTGACGTGTTACGATATTGCAGGATTCCCTCCTTATGACGACCGTCTGCGGAACTGGTTGCTGTATCAGGAAGCCGATCGGCCTGCCCAGTCCCAAAGGTTCCGCCAATTCATTTATTCGCTCTTGACTGTCACCAACGAACGCCTGGAAAGGCTTGAAGGCGAGCTGTTTGGTGAGCTATCTCGTAATCTTTGTCGAAGAAACTCCCATGAGTAGTGTCGTAGGTGCCGGTATCTCACAAAATAACTTGGATACAAAGAATAAAATAAAGCGTCAAGAGAGGATCGCAACAGCTTTCCGGGAGCGCATGACAGACGGTCAAAAGTTCGAAGGGACAGGTCAATACCGACAAGAATTTTTTGAAGAAGTTATTGATCGGGCTAAAGATGTGAGATATTTTATTGGTTTTGTTGTGGTATCAGTGCTGATGGGATTTCGCAAGGCCATACATATTGAGAACGGGACAGAGCAAAAACGATCATCTGGTTTCCGCTTACCCAGACCCTATCGTAACACAGGAGCACGGCAGGCAGGAGCGAAGCTTACCAGTTTCATCTGCCCACCGAAAGGCTTTTGTAGGGAGAACCAGCTGCAGCGACCCGTTGTAATTCTCGCCTTCGATGGGGCTCATCAACTCGCAGATCATGTATACCGTCAAAACTGGACATTGTTCTCCGAGTTGCGCCGCGTACTATTGCGTGAACTCATTGGGGAGCCCATTTTCGCCTTATTCCTTTCCACGGCAGCGGACCAACTCAAACCGAACGATATCCGGGATCTACCTCCTATCGTGGAGATAAGTTTCGATACTCTGGCATTCACAGCCGAGGAAGGGGTTACTACGCTAGATGAAGTGGCGCAGGACAAATGGATGTCTCACCTTGGCCGACCTCTGTTCGCCCTTCTCATTTATTCAGCGGAAAAGGATTTACTTACCACCTTGAGCAGCTTCGCAGCTGATTATGATTCTTGGCTCTATGACTACTGTGCCCATAACGTTTTGCACTTTGCTCAAGAGAAGCTCCTTTGTGGCCCTGCTCGTGGATACAAGATGTCTCCTGCTCCTGGAGGGATTCTGGCCTGTCTCTCTGTACGCTTCGCCTTGGAGTTCGACATCTCCATTCCAGATTCCAACAGCATAGCGGTCAATCAGGTCAAGCGACATCTACGGCTTTGTTTAGCGGCCAGCCCTGGTTTCGACTACCTGCTTACCATTGCTGGGTCGGAACCATTCCTTGCAAAGGCTGCCGCCGGGCTCATACGCGAGAGCTGGGACACTGCTGTAAAATTATTGGCGACCCATCCATATCTGAATTCCATCGATTGTGGACGGCGAGGCGAGCTCCCGGCATCACTTCTTGTCATGCAGGCACGGGATAAGGCGCACGAGTATCGTGAATGGGGATTTGTCCGGGAGTTTATGGCCGCCTTGCTTCCCCGAGACAAATACGAAACCTTGATCTCCACGCTTCCAGCATGCCACCTTCCTGATGACAGAAAAACGTCGTTTGGGGCCACGTTCAATGACTCTAAGATATGGTTCAATCATATCATCAAAGTCCGACACGGAGAAACGATTCACGTCCGTCATCTGTGGAAGTTTGTTTCACGTGGCGCCATGATAATATGTCCTCCTGGGTACTTTGGCATCGACATCGTGCTGCCAGTGTGTTTCAAGGGCAATGCACTCACTCGTGAGAACATGACTGCGATTCTCATTCAAGTCAAGAACGACAAACGGCATCGCAGGGATTTCTCCGTGGACCCCTTCGACCTCATGGACCCATTCGACGCTGGGATATTTTCTGATGGAGACGTACCGCTACCCATAATCAGGATGGTCTTCGCGCTCGGATCCGATGAACCCTGTGTTACATTTCCTGCTCAGGAAAAGTCTGATCCTGCTGGCACCTTCACTTCGTACGACATTTGGTGTGAGGGGTTGTCGCCTGGGACCTTCGCGTGCATCGGTGATGATCTATCCTCGTATCGGACCCTATTGGAACGCTCCCTTCAAGATTCTAAATTCTACGATTTGATGGATCCCCCGAGCCAGAGCAAATTTATTACCGAGCGGTCTATCTCTGAGAGGGGAGGTGCGAGACGTCGAATGAGAAAACTGACAGGCAGTCACCCCGCGCACAATGAAAAGTACGAGATGCAAACAGAAATGGAAGACGCGTGAGTGGGGATGGATGAAAGACACGCGAACGGAGAAAAAGGAAAAGGCTCTGTGATGAGTAGTATTAGAGGCAGTTTTTGTGAGTAGTAGATCAAATTATTTTGTATTCGAGCTAGCTATAACAATCAAATACACTATTCGCTTGTCTCCACCGCTCCAGGCCATTGGATATCGTACTCTCAGATTGGTGACCAATGCCCTGAATTCGAACGTTTCGTCCGCATCGTCTTCAAGTTCTAAGCCACCCTTAGCCAAGGATGGCGATATCTCACATTTCTGTCCATTTTACGACGCTAAACTTGAAAGAGCCCACCCATACTAGTCCTGGGCTGTTGGATCCGCGACACGCTCAAGGAACTGCACAATTTCGACGTGTCCCTTCGCCGCCGCCACCTGCAAAGGGGTCAACCCACCCTTGTACTGGGCTGTCGGATCTGCGCCGTGCTCATGAAGGAGCTGCACAATTTCGACGTGTCCTTTCAACACCGCCAAATGAAAAGGGGTCAACCCTTCCTTGTCCCGGGCTGTCGGATCTGCGCCGTGCTCAAGAAGGAGCTGCACAGTTTCGACGTGTCCGCACACCGCCGCCAAATGCAAAGGGGTCGACCTTTCCTTGTACTGGGCTGTCGGATCTGCGCCGTGCTCAAGAAGGAGCTGCACAACTTCGACGTGTCCTTTCAACACCGCCGAATGCAAAGGGGTCGAGCCTTCCTTGTCCCTGGCTGTCGGATCTGCGCCATGCTCAAGAAGGAGCTGCACAATTTCGACGTGTCCGTCCAACACCGCCGAATGCAAAGGGGTCGAGCCTTCCTTGTCCCTGGCTGTCGGATCTGCGCCGTGCTCAAGAAGGAGCTGCACAATTTCGACATGTCCCTTCACCGACGCCCAATCCAAAGGGGTCCACCCATCCTTGTCCTGGGGTGTTGGATCTGCATCACGCTCGAGAAGGAAACCGCACAATTTCGACATGTCCGTTCTGCGACGCGAAATGCAAAGGGGTCTATCCGTCCCTGTCCTGGCCTGTAGGATCTGCACCGTGCTCAACTAGAAGCTCCGCAACTTCTACATGTCCGCCTATCGACGCCGAATGCAAAGAGGTCGACCCTTTCAAGTTTTTGTGCTGGGCTATCGGATCTTTGCCATTCTTAAGAAGGAACTGCACAATTTCGACGTGTCCCTTCACCGACGCCAAATCCAAAGGGGTCCGCCCATCCTTGTTCCGCGCTGTCGGATCTGCGCCACGCTCAACAAGGAACCGCACAATTTCGACATGTCCGCTCCATGACGCGAAATGCAAAGGGGTCCACCCTTCCTTGTCCTGGGCTGTTGGATCTGCACCACATCCAAGAAGAAGCTGTATAATTCCAACATGCCCATTCCACGACGCGAAATGCAACGGGGCCCACCCACCCTGGTACTGGGCTGTCGGATCTGCACCGCGCTCAACTAGAAGCTGCGCAACTTCTACATGTCCGCCTATCGACGCCGAATGCAAAGAGGTCGACCCTTTCAAGTTTTTGTGCTGGGCTACCGGATCTTTGCCATTCTCAAGAAGGAACTGCACAATTTCGACGTGTCCCCTCACCGACGCCAAATCCAAAGGGGTGAACCCAGCCTTGTTCCGTGCTGTCGGATCTGCGCCACGCTCAACAAGGAACCGCACAATTTCGACATGTCCGTTCCGTAACGCGAAATGCAAAGGGGTCCACCCATCCTGGTCCTGGGCTGTCGTATCTGCACCGTGCTCAACTAGAAGCTGCGCAACTTCTACATGTCCACTGTGTAATGCCAAATAATTCCACTCGCTGCTGTCCCCAGCCATTGCGCCCACCTCGGGCTTGGGATGGAGGCGTAGGGGTCTTGTACATCCATGGCGCAACGCAGCATACACCAAAGTGCTGCCTTGAGCTGTCGTATGCATTCCGCACTCAAGAGGATCGTAGGTGGCTTGAGCACTTGCCTCTTGGGAAAACAGATAAGATAGCAAGTCGATTTGTAAGTCTCCATGCGACTGTGCAAGCCTATTCTCATCCTCATCCTCGGCTCCCGCATCTGCAACACTGTTATAAACGTGTGGATCTTCGACGTCTCGAGATCGCAGCGCCAGATGGAGTGGTGTCGATCCGACCTTATCTTGGGCTGTTGTGGATGCACCGTGCTCAAGAAGGGCGCGCACGACTTGCAAATGTCCTTCTCTCGACGCCACATGTAACGGAGTCCGGCCATCATCGGTTTGAGCTGTCACATCCGCGTCACCCTCCAAAAGGACACGAGCAACCTCCTCATGTCCCCTGAGTGATGCCATCTGTAGGGCAGTCAAGTTGTCAAAGCCCCGAGAGTCCACGTCATGTGGGTGCTCAACAACCAGCACCTTTACGAAGGTGTGTAAGCCGCAAATGGTAGCATAATGCAAGGGGGTTCCGTTGGGTGGCAAAGGCCTTTCGCCTCGTTTGAATAGCTTCCAAGAGGGCAATTCTGTGTTGTGTAGTGAGACCCAGACGGCAAGGTGCGATTTGCTTGAATCAAGTAGGATATTCATCCCATCTTCTATATTTTGTGACACGCCCTCGAATCGGGCATGGTCGACCCAGAGTAGGGCAGCGTATGGAGCGAGAGGAAAATTCTGGAGGGCGTCTTTGGCGACGTTTTCATCTAGGTGAAGGAGCATTCCGAGGCAGGCTTTTGCAACGAGGGTATGGCTAGGTGTCATAGATACATGATAGCGGGAAATCTCCTGGTTTGCTTCGGCAAGGCGGGAAGTCGTCAAGAATTCCTTGACAGAAAAATGGGAAAATTGGATAATTTGGGGACCTCCGATATCGACGAGGGCAAGAAAACTGGGGCAAGTAGACTGTACTGCATAGATTGGATCTTCCAGACGCCATCCCTCGTTGAATCTTGGGATTGGCCCCACGTTGAAATCGAATGCGAGGAACTCTGCCAATTCTTCGACACGGAGAGGGCGGGAAGCCACAGCGACACATTGAAAGAGACGGTGCGCAAGTTCCCAGTCGGCCTTATTGATCTCTCGCAAAGTACGCTCATACGTCTCATCGAGTGTCTCCGGCAATTCGGCAAGAGCATGCCGAATACGTCCTGGGTGGCAGCCGCGAAGATAGAGCACCTGGCAATACACCCAACGGAACCTACATTACAGGTATCAGCGAGAGTACTCAGGACGTTAGGTATTGGCGGCTTACATCCCGTCAGCCTTTCCTGTCAGAACATTAATCACCACCTGTTTGTCCTGCGCTGTCCACTTTCGGTTCCTTGGGTCCTTCTCAACGACCGACTTGATATAGTTCTCGATGTCTTCCATTTGTCCCCTTTCGTCGTGTAGAGAAATTGACCGGAAAGTCAAAGGTCCGAGAACAAGCTTGATATCGACTTCAGGCCGGCTTGTCACGCATATGCGAAGATTCGGAAATTGCGAGTCGATAAGCTCCCCGACAAGTGCCAGGGCCTTCTCACGATAGGACGGGATAGGGACCATGTTCGAGCACTCGTCCAACGCATCCACAATCAAGAAAATTGGGGCTTGTCCTGGAAGCTTCAGTATGTCCTTCAAACAATGGACAAGTTCATCGTCGCTAGGATCTTCTGCACCATAGCGGTGTGTTGAATAGAACTTGGAAAGGATATCGTAGTAGGGGTCGGACTGGTCGCAAAACTGGAATAAGACGGAAGAGAGCAGCCCACGCAGATCTCTCTTTTGACCTTCCCTGAAATCGTGGTAGAAGAATGCTAGGGAAGCGAGCCCACATTTCCTCATGGTATCGATATTCTCTATGATTGCGGAGCTAGCCAGCACCATAAGTGTTTGAGACAAGGTATTTGGAGGTTAACGTACCAAAGGACACTTTTGCCTGCTCCGGCTGAGATAAAGGAAAATCGTCAGCATCGGCGAGGGTGTACAGCAGTGCATAGCAACGACTGACGTTTCCCGTGTACCCAGAGAAGAGAACTTGGTCCGGATGATTTCCATTCCGAGAATATATCGCCCTTAACGAACCACGTCGCCGTCCCTTCATGGCGTGAATCGCGAGCGATATTGTGATTTTTCCTAGGATCGGGAGGGGAGAGCCAATTTCGGACATCTTGCAGTAATTTATCACCTGGAAGGCGATCTCAGCACCTTCAGATGGTGAAGAAAACATCAAAATATCACCGACGTTTCGATTTGTCCAAACTGCTCGCCATTTCATGTAAGATTTCTAATGTTCAGTCAGGTCCGGAACTAGTTCGTTGTTGTCAACAAAACGTACCAAGAGCTTCCCGGACAGCGTCACCAGATGCTTTCCCATCTAGCGCGCGGGGGGGGGGGGGTATTCAATAGCCCGCGAGAGCCAAGTACAGTAAGTTTGCTTACTCATATCTTGGACAAGACCGTATACAACTTTGAGAATCTCCGCTGCAGTCGTTCGAGCTTCGTCGATGGTGAGCCGATCTAGCCTCTGTAGGACCGCTTCGGTATGCTTGTCTTCTCCAAAAATCCCCTGTACGAATTCCTCTGCGTTGCGCTGAGTTATATGATATGTCGGCTCGAAAACGGACTCACTCGACCGTCCCTGCTTGAGCGCTTTTGTGGCCAATGCCAGGGTGGAGAGAAGCTCCACCATTATTTTGACTACTAGCTCGTCCATGGCAGGTGTTGGAGGGATCTCTGTATATATGTCGAGACGTTTAAAAAAACGCTCAATTGCCTCAAGCAAGTCGACGAGCGCGTCGTAACTGTTGACCACGCCGTTGGCAGCCTGGTGTACTCGCGTGTCACAGCTTATACGCCACGTAGGATCCTAAGAAAGACATACAGCGAGTAGGACACCGAGACTAGTGTGTAATGCCTTCGCAGGTGGAAGGACCTGTAGAACAACATCAGAGACATAAAAGACCATCATCAGCGTCTTCTGACGTACCAGGCCTATACCATCGCCGAGGGCAGCGGTAGCCGAAAGCTTATCCAGGAACGATACTGTACTCTTGATTGATTTCATTATCGTATCTCTTCCTCGAAATTCGCCGAAGGTTCTCGCCTGATCTTGAAGGGTAGTGATTGACTCGACGGAATGGCAATTCTCGAGTTTCTGAGCGAGCGGGTGGTTCGCCAATGATATGTTTGTCTTTATTTCGTAATCCTCCAGAGCCAACTCGAAAAGCGTCCGGAGGCGAGATGATATTGACTGGTCAGTCATGCTAAAAAGGGAGAAAAACGTGGTCTTGAGTAGGGGAGTTGGTTGGTTGTGAGGAAACGAAAACAAGATGGCGGACAGTCGGATGCTGTGGTAGAGGGTTTGGGCGGAGGTCAGGGCGTCCTTCGCTGTGTTATATAATGGACGCAAAGTAGTTACCTGAAACAAACGGGCGTAAGTTTAGGTCGAGCGCCCAATTATGTTTGTAGTACGGGTGAGAGTTAAATTAACTCAATCGGCGCACTGGCATTTAGTGAGGAAAGTGTGAGGACGTTGTTCGACTCGGAGGCCAGAAGTGGACAAAGGGAGATGGCGAGACGATGAGGCTCTGAGAAGAGCGAAGGTGTTCGGGTAGTTGACTACTTAGTGGGGCCAGACGGAAGGCGGGCGGAAAAGACCTAAAGGAAAGAGAAGTGGTATTCGGCCAACGATTCGAAAGCAGTGAAATGAATACAATTACACCGAACAGCAAGGCCCAGACACCGTGACACGTGCCAGAGGAGAGGATCGTGGACACGTGTTAAGGCGTACACCCATGTTTGGGTTAGGTTTAGGTTTTGGACAGGTTTCCTCAATACAGGCAGTGCCGTATGCGGGGCTTCCCATACAGTAGTACTGTACAGCATATCCGATTTGATATCCACCACTGGCACCCTCGGGACTCGACATCATAGCGCTTGGTCTTAGCGACCGTGACCCTTCGCTGACCATAGGACTACAGACTGACCGCAGTTGGGTTCTCTTCTAAATTAAGAGATACCTACCATGGGACTGCCGGACTGCTAAATCCCAATAATAGGGTCAGCATATGATCCCCTGATGCAAACCGCCTGGCAGCAGTCGAGCGGCAGTGGACCAGGGCATCAGCCCCGAAGGTTAAACGAACACGTTCCAGACCTGAAAAAGCCCTTCCCCTCCCCTCGCCGTGTTGGAACGGGCCTGGGTTTGGCTGCGAACAACCTCAGCCTCACAATTCTCGTGAGTGAATCAGGACGACTATGACAAACACCCAGCTACCCAAAGGCCGCGTCCTCCCTCTGTCACGACGCTGCTGCGACCGGCTTTGACAAGAGAACGTGGGCCAGCAAAATTCTGAGGACACCAACGCGCACGTTAGTATGAGCGTCTCAACTTCCGTATTCGGCTTCTCCGTCACTGGCACCAAAATGGCTTGAATTGCTCCTGTCTCTGAGAAAGTGTGGGAGAAATAAAGGCGGCAAGGGACATGTCCGGAATGACTGGCTCCGAAAGAGGTCGGAATCTAAGGCTATACTTGTGGTAAATGGGTGGCACGGCGGCACCATATGGGCATATTGCTTCGGGAAGATCATTGGATCTGTGAACCTGCGTCGTGATCCAAGGATTACAAGCGACGTGGCCTGACTTACTATGCGAGGCAATCTCTTGCGGACAATCATGGTCACATGGTACCCTCATGCGGCAGACAACAAAACGCTTCATTCCTTTCAAACGATACTAGCACTCCCGCCTGTGCCGGAGATTTGAGAAAATTTACAGATAGCACTGGTAAATGCGATGCAAAGCTAAGGTTACCGTTTCAGACAGCCGAGATATATATAAGCATCAGTGCTATATCACAACTGCCGCCAGGTAACTACGGGTGGCGTTCAACTTCATTAGCGTACATTATGCAGCACATCATGTATCACCCAATTTGTGGGCAAACATTTGAGCTGCTCAGAGCGCCTTCACACGCAGAGAAGAGGCACAGGCAGCTCAGGGGATGGTAAGGGGATGGTAAGGGGTGTGACTCAACAAAGGAGTCTGAGTCGGTGTCTTCGAATGTCTGCGGTTCGTTCAAGCCAATGGCCCGGAACTCGCCGCTGTGGGTACCTGATGCAAAACGAGCTGCGATGTGCTACCATCTGTGATGGTACCAGGTCCTCCTGTCCGTGCGGTTGACCCACTTCCCGCCAGTGTAACAAACGGGTGACGGGAGGAACTGCGGTTCAAAGCTGAGGGCATGGCTCGCCATCGTGAAGAGTACGTCGTCCGCATATACACGCGCGTTGAGATCGGCGAGCCTTGGACCACAGGGAGGCGAATATCTGAGTACCAGAAAAATTGCCATCGGGCAAGCGAGACAACCAGCGCAACAAAGACCGCAGCGCATGAATGTCGACGCCGTGTCGACGGGAGAAGAGAGACGTGGGGAAAATGATCTATTCAAAAAGATTTCCCCGCGCCAGTCAAAGGAAACGGTGGCGGATCCGGAGGAAATTGAACTCGGATCGAACAGGCTGGAGTGTAAACGACAGGAGAGAAAACGATGGTCAGAGCAATGAAAGGGAAAGAGAGAATAACGACGCACCGGAATCGCTGCCAGCCTATGACCCAGATTCCCTCATAACCCACGTCGATGCCCTTAACACTCAGGAAAGATATGACCTGCTGGATTGGATCATGAGTGGAGTGCAGTCTTCCAAACGTCCTGAAAAGAGTCGAACTGGTGCAAGCCTAGCGATGAGTTCGGAAGGAAGAGAAAAAAGAAAACAAGGCCGCGATCCCGAAAGTTCGAGAACGCGCGAAGGGAAACGGTAACGGGGATAAGAAAAGTCCTGAGGCGAGAGAGCGCGCGCGAGACCAGCGAGACGAACGACGGCACGGAGCTTGCCTTGCCGGTAGCCGGGCAGAAACGAGGGCACGCAAACAGAAGAAAAGAGAAAGATGGACTACGATACAATTGCCTGCCCTCGGCGAGCCCAGGCGAAGGGTTTTTATACACGCGGGTAAGACAGGTACTCTACGTGTAAGGCGAGAAAGGGGGGAGTGTGAAAACGACTGTGAATGCGAATGTGGTCCTGCTGGCGACAGACCCGCTGCGACGATGACAAGGGAAGCGGCGTCCGAAATGAAGAGAATTTCATTGAATTGTATCCGATGCGCGACAGCGCGTGGCGACGTTCGATGGTAAAAGGGGAAACAATAGAATGGAGAGCGGAACCTGTATGACAATCACTACGAAAGTCCGTTTGAGTCTGGTCTTTCGATATTTTTGGTGGAACCACACCTGCGTGCCCAACGAAGACCCCCAAAACCAAAAGACCGGACCGGACCGCCCCCAACCGGTTGCAACGTCAGGCACCCCGAAGTCATGTCGCGCCATTTTACCTGGCGGCTCCCAAACAAATAGCATGTGGCACTATTTCCCGACCCCAACGCAGATGCGAGCTCGACATCGCACTGCACTCCACATGACACCAAATCGCCGCATCGACACCTTTCTCTCCCACCCGGCGCACTCTCACTCGGTCCCAGGATAAAGACAGAAACACCTCGGGCTTGCATCTGTGGTTTGGGGCGGCAGAGGGATCAAAATGTGCGTGATCGTTTTGTCATTGGGGTGCTGCTAAGTTAGACTAACTGGTTCTTTTTTTGCCGTCGGCTATGTCTCGTGGTCAACGATGCCCCCCGTGTCATGATTTATCGTCAAGACCCCCACGAACGGCACTCTTCAAGGCAATGGTTACCGCCTCTCTTGGGTCCCCCCTTGGTGGGGCGCGTGCTCACCCTCATCAAGTCCACTTGCAGCGGCGCCTCAAGTCCTGCGTGCGCACGCTCTTGGGTCCTCTCGCAGCGGCGCATCAAGTCCTGCCTGCGTGTGGGCTCTCCCGGGCCCTCTTGCAGCGGCGCATAAAGTCCGGCGCGGGCTCTCTTTCGGGTCCTCTCGCAGCGACAAATATGCCCACACCCAGTCCTATGCTCTCCCTGAGGCCCTAACACCTCGTCCTTTGCGGCGCTACTCCCTCTGTTGCGTCAGCAAGTTCGAGCTGGCGGTGCCCTTGTGGGGACAGGCTTGGCATCTATACATCTGCCTTTCCCTTTCTCAGTGCGAGTCAAAATCTTACAAAAGTACCATCATATTTCAGGATTTGTCAACCCAAAACTTGATACTATGACGGCTCATGGGTTACGTGTAACCCACAAACTGGTGCGCCTATAATGCTACGACGCAGTGGAGTACAAGAAGGCAAAAATGATAAGTCCACTAACACAATAGGAAAAAAAGACACCGTCTCATCCCTGACGCGGAATGGCACATATACAACAGCTCAGTTTAGTGTCGAGAAACAGTGGAGACATATATGCAAGAGATAACGGACCGCTTTCATACATGCAAGAATACTCCTAATCTTTTGGGGTCAGGACGAAGACTGTAAGTAGAGACTCGAGAGTAACGGAGAAGTAGCAGTCGGTGGGAGGTGGATCTCTCACAGATAGAAAGTCAAAGTCTATGAAGGTTGTGAATCAGTGGTATGAAAACAATGGGTTTAACGACGAATGGGGGGGTGAGATAAGTTCATGAATGAAATCGGAAGTGTGTTCGACCAGTCAATACGGTGAGGGAATTATCGAAGTCACTGAGCGGGGAGACACATACTGTACACGTCCCTGTCGCGCGCCCAGTGCAACCGAGTTCATCCAAGCTTGGCATGGGCCATCACATGTGTGCCGCTCTCGACGAGGACCCATGTGACTCATGACTCGACACGGAATTGCGTGAATTCCACATGCCCTTTGTGCGACGCCAAATGCCACGGAGTCCCTTTACCTTTGTCTGGGCTGTCGGATCTGCGCTACGCTCAACAACTTGAAGGAACTGCACAATTTCAACATGTCCGTTCGCCGATGCAAAATCCAAAGGGGTCGTCCCATCCTTGTCCCGGGCTGTCGGATCTGCATCACGATCAACAAGGAAACACACGACTTCGACGTGTCCGTTTCGCGACGCCCAATGCAAAGGGGTGAACCCATCCTTGTGCTGGCCTGTTGGATCTGTGCCATGTTCAACAAAGAACCACACAATTTCGATATTTCCGGTCGCCGACGCCAAATGCAAAGGGGTAAACCCCTGGTTGTCCTGGGGTGTCGGATCTGCGCCATGCTCAACAAGGAACCGCACAACTTTGGCCTGTCCGTTCAACGACGCCAAATGCAAAGGAGTCAACCCATCCTTGTCCCGGGTCGTCAGATCAGTGCCATGCTCAACAAAGAACCGCACAACTTCGACCTGTCCACTCGCCGACGCAAAATGCAAAGGGGTCCACCCATCCCTGTTCTGGGCTGTCGGATCTGCGCCATGCTCAACAAGGAACCGCACAACTTTGGCCTGTCCGTTCAACGACGCCAAATGCAAAGGAGTCAACCCATTTTTGTCCTGGGTTGTCAGATCTGTGCCATGCTCAACAAAGGACCGCGCAACTTCGACCTGTCCATTCGCCGACGCAAAATGCAAAGGGGTGAACCCCTGATTGTCCTGGAGTGTCGGATCTGCGCCATGCTCAACAAGGAACCGCACAACTCCGACATGTCCGTTCGCCGACGCCAAATGCAAAGGGGTGAACCCATCTTTGTCCCGGGCTGTCGGATCTGCATCACGATCAACAAGGAAGCGCAGAACTTCGACCTGTCCGTTTTGCGACGCCAAATGCAAAGGGGTGAACCCATCCTTGTACTGGGCTGTCGGATCTGCGCCATGCTCGACAAGGAACCGCACAGTTTCAAGGTGTCCGTTCAGCGACGCCGAATGCAAAGGGGTCAACCCATCTTTGTCCCGGGCTGTCGGATCTGCGCCATGCTCAACGAAGAACCGCAGAACTTCGACATGCCCATTTGCCGACACCAAATGCAAAGGGGTCCACCCACCCTCGTCCTGGGCTGTCGGATCGGCACCATGCCCAAGAAGGAACCCCACAATTTCGACATGTCCGTTCGCCGACACCAAATGCAAAGGGGTCAAACCATCCTTGTCCTGGGCTGTCGGATCGGCGCCATGTTCAACAAGGAGGCGCACAACTTCGACATGTCCGTTCACCGATGCTGGATGTAAAGGGGTCCACCCATCCTTGTCCTGGGCCGTCGGATCGGCGGCATGCTCAAGAAGGAACCGCATAATTTCGACATGTCCGTTCTGCGACGCCGAATGCAAAGGGGTCCACCCATCCTGGTCCTGGGCTGTCGTATCTGCACCGCGCTCAACTAGAAGCCGTGCAACTTCTACATGTCCACTGTGCGATGCCAAATGATTCCACTCGTTCTTGTCCCCAGCCATTGCATCCGCCCCGGGCCTGGGATGGAAGCGTAGGGGCCCTGTATATCTATGGCGCAACGCCGCGTACATCGAAGTGCTGCCTTGAGCTGTCGTATGCATTCCGCACTCAAGAGGGTCATAGGTGACTTGAGCACCTGCCTCTTGGGAAAACATATAAGATAGCAAGTCGACTTGTAGGTCCCCATGCAACTGTGCCAGCCTATTCTCAACCCCATCTTCGGCTCTCGCATCTGCACCACTGTTAGGATCCTGTGGATCTTCAACGTCTTGAGGTTGCAACGCCAGATGCAGTGGTGTCGATCCGACCTTATCTAAGGCTGTTGTAGACGCGCCGTGCTCAAGAAGGGCCCGCACGACTTGCAAATGTCCTTCTCTTGACGCCACATGTAACGGAGTCTGACCATCATCGTTTTGAGCTGTCACATCCGCGTTACCCTCCAAAAGGACGCGAGCGACCTCCTCATATCCCCTGAGTGACGCCATGTGCAGGGGAGTCAAGTTGTCAAACCCCCGAGAGTCCACATCGTGTGGGTGCTCAACAACCAGCACCTTCATGAAGGCGTGTAAGCCGCAAATGGTAGCATAATGCAGGGGGGTTCCGCTGGGTGGCAAAGGCCTTTCGCCTCGTTTGAATAGCTCCCAAGAGGGCAATTCGGTGTTGTGTAGTGAGACCCAGACGGCAAGGTGCGGTTTGCTGGAATCAAGCAGGATATTCATCCCATCTTCTATATTTTGTGACACGCCCTCGAATCGGGCATGATCCACCCAGTGTAGGGCAGCGTATGGAGCGAGAGGAAATTTCTGGAGGGCGTCTTCGGCAACGTTTTCATTTAGGTGAAGGAGCATTCCAAGGCAGGCTTTTGCAACGAGTGTGTGAGCGGGTGTCATAGAAATATGATAGCGGGAAATCTCCTGGTTTGCTTCGGCAAGGCGGGAAGAGGTCAAGAATTCCTTGACAGAAAAATGGGAAAATTGGATAATTTGGGAATTTCCGATATCGACGATGGTAAGAAAACTGGGGCAAGTAGACTGTATCACATTGATTGGATCTTCCAGACGCCATCCCTCGTTGAATCTTGGGATTGGCCCCACGTTGAAATCGAATGTGAGGAACTCCACCAATTCTTCGACACGAAGAGGGCGGGAAGCCACAGCGACAGATTGAAACAGTCGGTGCGCAAGTTCCCAGTCTGCCTTATTGATCTCTTGCAAAGTACGCCCATACGTCTCATCGAGTGTCTCAGGTAATTCGGCCAGAGCGTGCCGGATACGTCCTGGGTGACAGCCGCGAAGATAGAGCACCTGGCAATACACCCAACGGAACCTACATTACAGGTATCAGCGAGAGTACTCAGGACGTTAGGTATTGGCGGCTTACATCCCGTCAGCGTTTCCTATCAGAACGTCAATCACCACCTGCTTGTCCTGCATTGTCCACTTTCGATTCCTTGGGTCATTCTGAATGACCGACTTGATATAGTTCCCGATGTCTTCTATTTGTCCGCTTTCATTGTGAAGGGAAATTGACCGGAAAGTCAAAGGTCCGAGAACAAGCTTGATATCGACTTCAGGCCGGCTTGTCACGCATATGCGAAGATTCGGAAATTGCGAGTCGATAAGCTCCCCCACAAGTGCCAGGGCCCTCTCACGGTGGGACGGAATAGGGAATGTGTTCGAGCACTCGTCCAACGCGTCCACAATCAAGAAAATCGGGGCTTGTCCTGGAAGTTTCAGTATGTCCTTCAAACAACGGACAAGTTCATCGTCGCTAGGATCTTGTGCGCCAGAGCGGTGTGCCAAATAGAACTTGGAAAGGATGTCGCAGTAGGAGTCGGACTGGTCGCAAAACTGGAATAAGACGGAAGATAGCAAGCCACGCAGATCCCTCTTTTGGTCTTCCCTGAAATCGTGGTAGAAGAATGCTAGGGACGCGAGCCCACATTTCCTCATGGTATCGATATTCTCTATGATTTTGGAACTAGCCGGTACCGTGAGTGTTTGAGACAAAGTATTTGGAGGTTAACATACCAAAGGACACTTTTGCCTGCTCCGGCTGAGACAAAGGAAAACCGTCAGCATCGGAGGTGTAGTGCAGGGCAACAACTGACTTTTCCCATGTATCCAGAGTAGAGAACTTGGCCCGGATGATTTCCATTCCGAGAATGTATCGCCCTCAACGAACCACGTCGCTGTCCCTTCATGGCGTGAATCGCGGGCGATATTGTGATTTTTCCTAGGATCGGGAGGGGAGAGCCAATTTCGGACATCTTGCAGTAATTTATCACCTGGCAGGAGATCTTAGCACCTTCAGATGGAAATGAAATATCAAGATATCACTGACGTTTAGATTTGTCCAAACTACTCGCCATTTCATGTAGGATTTCTAACGCTCAGTCAGGTATCGAACCAGTTCGCTGTTGCCAACAAAACGTACCAAGAGCTTCCCGGACAGCATCACCAGATGCTTTGCCATCTAGCGGGGAGGCTATTCAATAGCCAGCGAGAGATAAGCACAGTAAGTTGCTTACTCATGTCTTGGATAAGACCGTATACAACTTGAAGAATCTCCGCTCCAGTGGTTCGAGCTTCGTCAAGGGTGAGGCGATCTAGCCTCTGTAAGACGAACTCGGCATCCTTTCCCTTTCCAAAAAGCTGTTTTACGAATTTCTCTGCGTTGCACTGAGTAAGAGAACATGTCGGCGAGAAAGTACTCACTCGGTCGTCCCTGCCTGAGTTCTGCTGTGGCCAGTGCAAGGGTGGAGATCAGCTCCACAATTATTTTGACTAAGACCTCGTCCATGGCGGGTGTGGGAGGGATCTTGGTATATATATCGAGACGCTTAAGGAAATGTTCAATCGACTCGAACAAGTCGGCGATGGCATCGTAGCTCGCGATCACGCCATTGGCTATCTGGTGTACTCTGATGTCACATCGATACGCATGAGGAATTATAGGAAGGAACACACCGTGAGTAGAACACCAAGGCCAGTGTGTAATGCCTTGGCAGGTGGAAATGCCTGTAGAACAATATTAGAGACATGGAAGACCGTCATCGGGGTCTTCTGACATACCAGGCCTAAATCATCACCGAGGGCAGCGGTGCCCGAAAGCTTTTCTAGGAACGATACCGTACTCCTGATTGATTTCGTTATCCTATATTTTCCTCGATATTCACCGAAGGTCCTCGCCTGATCTTCGAGAAGGGTAGTGATTGATTCGACGGAGTAACAATCATCGAGTTTCTGAGCAAGTGGGTGCTTCTCCAATGATATTTTTGTCTTTTTTTCGTAATCCTCCAGAGCCAATTGGAAAAGCGTCTGGAAGTGAGACGATGCTGACTGGTCAGTCATAGTAAAATGGGGGAAAACCGTGGTGTTGAGAAGGGGGGTTGGTTAGTTATGAGGAGGCGATAACGAGATACTGGGATGCTGTGGTAGAAGGTTTGGGCGAGGGTTCGTGCGTCCTTCGAGTATGCTTCACTGTGTTATATGTGGACGCAAATCGGTTGCCTGAAACAGACGGGCGTAAGTTTGGGCCAGGCGCTCAATTGTGTTTGTGGCCTAGGTGTGAGTTAGATTAACTCAATCGGCGCACTGGCAGTTAGTGAGGAAAGTGTGAGGAAGTTGTTCGAGGCCAGAAGTAGACAAGGGGAGATGGCGAGACGATGAGGCTCTGAGAAGCGAGAAGGTCTTCGGACAGTTGACTGCTTAGTGTGGCCAGACGGAAGCCGGGCGAAAAAGACCTAGAAGTAGCATTCGGCTGACGATACGAAGGCAGTGCAATAAAAAATAATTATACGAGACAGCAAGACTGCCGAGACAGCTGCAAGTGGATCGTGCGTTTGGGTTAGATATTACAGGTTTCCAGAACAGGCAGCGCCACTGCATCGGATATGATATGAATACCATCCCTCGGCGCTCGACATGCACAGCCCTTGGTCTTGTCGATACCTACATGCCTAATGATACAACAATCGACCTGCCTGTGCGACATGTTCCAAAACCCGTATCTGGGGGTCATGTAAGTGATGCGACTGGTACCGGCGACCACTGGCACATGACTGCAGACTGATCGCGGCCTGGATTCTCTTCTCATATTATGGGACCGCTGGACTGCTAAATCCAAATAAGAGGGTCAGCATATGACCCCCCTAATGCAAACAGCCTAGCAGTAGTCGAGCAGGGCAGTGGACCAGCGCATCGGCCGCGAAGAACAAACGAACACGTTCCAGATCTGACAAAGCCCGTCCCCCTCCCTCGCCTTGTTGGAATGGGCATGGGCTTGGCTTCCAACAATCTTTCAGCCTCAGAATTCTCGTGAGTGAATCAGGACGACCATGACGAGCACTTAGCTGCTCAAAGCTCTCGTCCTCCCTATGTCATGACGCTGCTGCTGCGATCGGCTTTGACAAGAGAACGTGGGCCAGAGAAATTCACCGCGATGCTACAATAGAATTGCCAAGGTGAACAGCACAGCCGATTGTAGTGACATTCGAATTTTTATCATCCAAGCTCTAACACCGGCGATAGCCTGATGAATAACGCGAAGTTAACGACAATCGTGGCTTTTTTTGCGACGAGAAGAACCAACCTTCCTTCCAACTAGGCAGCGCTCCCCCTCTTCCGTGCCCGCCCAGCGAGAATCCCACCCATTTACCATGCGAGACCTAGCAGAAGCCTGCATCCATACCAAAGCCTCCGTTCCGGCCATGGGGTAAAGTATACCATGTGTGCCTCTGGAATGTTTAGTGGTCCCACAGGGGTAAACGGGCAGATGAAACTATACGACAGGTTCCATGACAGGGAAAAGACGTAGGCCAAAATGCAGGGCTCCAGAATCGAACCCTTTCCACTCCACAACTCAGATCGACTGAGCTGCGGCGTAAGTAACCACTGTCACAAAGCGAGCGCCAACGATGCGGTTACTTGTAGCCCAGGCAGATTCAGAGGTTTCTTTAACTATGAGCACGTTGGATATACTACTGTCAGTGCGAGAGCGTCAACATGAATATACAGGAACCAGTAATTTGAAGGAACGAGTAGAAGGGGAGATAGTAGTCAAAATGAACAAGGACAGAGGGTTCAGAACATAAAAAAGATCCGGGCGAGAAGGTGATGATCACTCACACATCAAGGATAACGATATATCAACGAGGGTGTGTGATGATGTCTATGTAGATGTCAGCATAGTCCTGACATAGTGATCGAAAATACGGTCCCAAAGAGAAGGTAGAGCTCCGGATTTGAGGAGGGTATGAGTGAGCGCCATATTATACCGAGGCGAAGAGCGGGGCTCATCAGCTGGGAGAATGACAGCGTGAGAGATGACCAACAAATCGTTGAAGGCATCCCGACACGCCTTCAAAGAGCCGTGTCGAGCACAATAGAGGTTATCACCTGGCCGTGAAAATCTGCCATAAGCGCCACCGTCCGTATACCAGGCTCAGCGATATCGATGGTTGGGACAGCTGGGCGAGCGCACAGCAAACGAGGCAGGTGAAAATCGCAAGGTTGTGTAGAAGAAACTGTCTTTACGCACAAGTGCTGTACATCCAAGAGGCCAATTCAAAGAGGAATCCTCGCCTGAGAAGGTTCTCCCACCGTGCGAACATCGAACACCGTACTATATAGTATGTGATAATGTCGTTAGACGAGTGTGCACCATCCCACTGGCAGGACCACCAGTGACGGACTGTCCTATGATAACACGGCAAGTCAAGTCAGTTTCAGTCATCATCGCAACGCCAAAGACCAGTCCACACCGTATGTGGTAGATGACCAAACTATCATCGGCTTGATGACCTCCATGGGATTTCCTTCCGAGCTCCTCCGAAATCTCTTCAGCTTTCTGTGTTGGGATTGCGGCGGTGTCAATGCGTAGAAGGATAGTAACGCCTCACAATGGTGCTTGTACTCGATCGCAATTTCGGTCTTCGCTTCATGGCGCAACCCCAGCAGAAGCTAGGTTCGACTGTCACGACAAATATTGCATTGGACTTGCTGCCAGGCGTAAAGGCGAGCAGAACAACCCCGGCCATCTCTGTGAGTCAGCGTCAACATGGCTCCCTGGTCTTCCGTGCAGAGCTTGGTTGAAGTCATAGGCAACGCTGAGCAGCAGCTGCTAGTTGTCAAGGTCAGTCGCACGATGCTTCTCGGCTCGCGTAGGAATATGGATAGTAGAAAGAGGCGCACCTTGGACGTTTCGGTTGAGGGAGGGGGTGTGGACTTCCTCCATGCGGCTGGGCTGAGGGCTCGTCATGGTTATCGGCCTCATCACCACTGCTACACCACATGACAACAGAGAATAAGTTCCTCCTCGCCCCTCATCCGATTCGCCTTTGCGGCCGATATCACAAGCTCGATGATCCCTAACCCTAACGAAATTCCAACGGCCTCCAATGGAAAACGATCACGACCACGTGCCAAGTGTCGGGATCTACCGAGAGTCCTCGATCCGGTAATTGGGGTTCCGCCTGCGCTAAGACGTGCACCTCGGCGATTCATGAGGAGGTCCTTGAACTTGTCGCACCTGAGGACACCAACGCGCACGTCATGAGCATCGCAACTTCCGTATTCGGCTTCTCCGTCACTGGCACCAAATGGCTTGAATTGTCCCTGTCTCTGAGAAAACGTGGGAGAAATAAAGCCGGCAAGGGACATGTCCGGAGACTGGCTCCGAAAGAGGTCTGAATCTAAGGCTATAATGGGTGGCACCATATGGACATATTGCTTCGTGGAGAGATCATTGGATCTGCAAACGTGTGCTTTGATCCAAGGGTTACATGCGACGTGGCCTGACTTATGCGGGGCACTCTCCTGCGGACAATCGTGGTCACACGGTCTTCTTGATTAAAAAAAATAAGAGGGATGCTCATGCGGCATACAACAAAACTCCTGATCACTTTCAAATGATACCAACACTGCCGCCTATGCCGGAGATTTGAGAAATTTCACAGATAGCACTGGTAAATGCGACGCAAGGCTGAGATCGCCGTTTCAAACAGCTCAGATATATATAAGCACCAGTGCTATATCACAGCTGCTGCCACATAACTACGGCGGGTGGAGTTCAACTTCATTAGCGTACATTATATAGTACATCATGTATTGCCCAATTTGTGGGCAAACACTTGAGCTGCTCAGAGCGCCTTAACATGCAGAGAAGAAGCACAGGCGGCTCAGGAGATGGTTCGAGGATGGTAAGGGGAGTGACTCAACAAAGGAGTCTGAGTCGGTGTCTTCGAATGTGTGCGGCTTGCTCAAGCCAATGGACTAGTTGCTGTGGGTACCTGATGCGAAACGAGCTACGATGTGGTACCGCCTGTGATGGTATCAGGTCCTTTCCGTGTGGTTGATCCACTTGCCGCCAGTGTAACAGATGGGTATGATGATGAGCGGATGGATGAAGGGATAGAACTTAGATCCAGAATCACCCATCGTGATGACGTCCAGAAGTCAATCAGGCTCGACATAGGCTGGCAATCGCGCTCTTTGGCAATGGCCTGGTAGGGCGACCTTCGAAGGAGAGATCGGTTCCCTTAGACGAGGGCTCGATGCTGGCCAAAGGAGGCTTATCGAAGTCGGCTTGGTCACTTGTGCGATTCGTGCTTATTACAGTCAGCCCCCTGGCACATTTAAGGGGATTAGTCAACCTACCTGACAAGTGTCTTCCTTTGACTCACCGGGTTTCGAGAGCTTCATACTTAGCCCCGAGCTCTTCCAGGCACTGGTTGGCGTGGCACATCCCTTCCTTTGCCCTGTTGAGGGCAACATGCGCCTCTTTCACCCTTTCCGATGAGACTTGCGCCTTCTGGTCTGCCTTGTGAAAGGCGAGGGGCGCAACACATTTTGCCGAAGTAAGGCAAGAAACTGCATTACGTGCTGCCAACGAGCCCTTCGAGTATTTCTTTTCGTATTTGAGAATCACGGCACGTGCTTTCAGGTGGCAATCTCCAACTTGAGGCTGTCAATGACTACCCTGCCACGGTCTTCCATTTTCCAAATAAACGCGACGAAGAGCGGGAGAAATAAGAACGTGGTATTTCTTCTGTGTGGTGGCAAGTCGGCTGGGATTGTTATTGTTGAGATCAGTGGAAGGACAATGCGTGATGACTAGGAGTACACAACTTTTTGGAAATCAGCCTTGTGACGATGGGAGGAAAGGCGAATATGCTGCTTAATACAAGGTTCACAAGTGAGGTGGCCTAGTCGAACTGCATCAGGGAACTATACAAATGACACTAGGGCGATAACCGCGGCTCACCACATGAGGTTAACTACGGGATTGCGGAGCTTGTCCGAACATATGGGACATTCTTGTGCTGGGGTTGTGGAGGATATGGGATGAAAGGAGCGTGGCGTCCCGCCGTCTTTTGCTTTGCAGTTGGAGAGATGTATGGATGAGACATGATGCATGATGGGGGGCAGATAGGCTTTGTGAGGAGGCGATCGCGAATCACCGTGGCACGAGTCACGAGCGAAGGTAGGCAGCGGATGCGGAAAGGGCGTCTGTGGTAACTGTCCCACGACAAGCCTGAGGCCTGAGGGACAAGGAATATATTGGGTTCAATTTCACTCTCATTATTTACAGCGTATCCTCTCTGGGCCTTCCTCCTCGACCCCAAATCGTTCACATACTGTTACACGCGTACGAAGTCCTTCATTTGTCCTCTACGAACAAGGTCCGTAGACTTGTTCTTTCGATGCCTCAGCACATAGTTTCACGCTGACGCTCGTCTAGACAGTTTCTATTCGCTATCATGTGTCCACACTGAAATACTGCATTCGCTATCGGCAAGTCCTGCAGGCTGCTGGCAAGTCTCGAGGGTCTTCTCAAACGTACGCTGCGCATGTCCGTGTCCACATCCATCAGCTCTTCCAACACACCATGCCCGTCGCCTTTTCTACACCCAAGCCCATGGGTTACTCCTCCCATTATCGCTTCAGGTTTCCCGAGACCTTAATCGACAATACCTTATCCTCGCCGTCACCCCTGGCCTCTCGGGCCCATCATCCTAGGTTCCTAGCCGGCCGCTTGCTTCTACACACGACCCTTTCTGACCTCAATCTACCTACATCCTCTGAATTGAAGCTATGACATATATGTTCTCAATTGTTGGAGAGCTCCTCCCCATCATAGGCGTGGAGTTCGTCGGTTTCATGGGAATGTTCAAGGGTTCTGCCGGAGCTTTGGTCGCAGTCTACCAGCTTCGGCCAAAGGCGTTTGAGTTCGGCGAACCCCAGGCCAAAAGGACCCGCCCTCTCCGAGTCCTACGAAGATCCCTCTCGTCGTAGGAAGCCTTCTCAAAACGCCCCAGTACCTTCCTCAACGCTGTTTTCGGAACATTCGCCACAGATCCAAGTACCGAATTTTATCACGGGCTTACAAGGCTTGAGGAGTCAAGCCGATGCGCCAGGTCTCAAATATCGTACGCCGGGCGTAAACGCGACAGGCAGTGTCTTTTCCTGGAGGAACATATCGAAGATGCACTGAACGTGCCCCAACGGTGGGAGTTTGAGCGCATTCATGAGGTCTAAGCAGTCCTGCTGCGATTCTACGGGTCGCTTTTGAATCCCCTGGCGCTCTCGAGGTTCCCGTTAAGCTATCTGCATCCTACATCTTATCTGCTAGACTCGGGCCTGTCTACGCCCCTCAAACGTTACCGAACTGGGCCGTTTCACCTCCAACCGCAGGTCGTGGCCATGGCGAATCGGACGTAGTCCTTGGGATTTATTCGATATAGTCTGGTGACTTGCGACTCCTTACATGGTAAAGCTCAGAAAAAGTCGCTGGTTTCTCTAGTTTTGACATCACTTTGGATGGATTGGCTCAAGCGTACCTCAGCTACTGAAAGATGCTGGTGAGTCTGCCGTTTGCTCACGTTGAGGCTTATTGTCATCGTGCTGCGCAGAGACGCAAACCCTAGAGATACGACGTTCCTTTGACTACAGTCCACCTCCACGGAAGCCTGTACGCCGTTCATCCTGAGCAACCGATGCCAGTCGATATCGCGCCCAAGCGTGACGTACCCGCTAGCAAGTGGGGTGAATCCATGGTTTCTCGAATTGGACCCCCAGATTGTTCTCTGAGGGGCGGGAAAGATTTGTGTTGGGTCTATCCCAACGGTTGGTCGGGTTAGAGGCTTTATTGATGTCTAGTCCATTGACAACCGTCTCAGTCAGTTCCGCAACTAAGCGAGAGAACTCCGCCGATGAGTACAAGCACTTGGAGGCTCTCAAAACGGTGTTACTTCACCTTACCAAAGTTCATTTGTGTTCTCGACACGATTGTGCTTCATATCAAGGCAATACCCAGGACGCCATGCTACTGTCGCAACCGAATACGACCTCGTCATTAGTCGAGGTATAATCACGTGATGGGAGCATTTAGACGGCGCATGTGGTGTAGTTGGCCGAATTTATCACAGTTCACAGTTCACACAACGAACGAACCAGTTTCGAAAACTTAGCTCCGAGTATTATTTAACACTTCATCAAGGTTTTCCCCAAGTATTTTTCGGTCGAAAACCCTCCTTTGCGTGTGGTGTGTTATCTTTGTACGTAGACCACAACCTCTAGAGCGATACAGAGAAGATGGCTTGCAACCCAACCGCAGGCCGTCCACCCCGAGCTGAACATCCCAAGTCTCCGAACCGCCACTGTTCCCACCCTGACCCTGCGCATGCGTTGGTGACTCTCGAGCCCGTCACGCGGGTTGATGTTCGACATAATGAGCCAACGTGTGCAAGTCCTCACGACGAGGTACCATGCGGACGACCAAGTCGAGACGGTGCTCATGTGGCTCGGCTGAGGCTGCATGATGCTAGCTATGGCAGAAAGCGTGTGCGCAAGTTTGAACATCAAGTTTTCTGCGACACGGGAGAGGACTTCGTTTGGTATGGAGGAAGAGACATTCACTACTGGGAGTTGCATGTGCACCGCACCAGTGCCATGCGTGGTGATAGAGGTGGCGTCGTGGCGGTGATGGAGCTGGTTGTAATATGACTTCTTTGGTGCCGATGAGGAGGGGGCGAGCCTGAGTACGGGTGGCTGCATGGCCGCAATGCTGGTGCGACACGGAGGGGAGGAGGTTTGGTAGTTGCAGAGTCAGTAGCTGCTGCTGTGCTTGTGATGGTGCTGCAAGTCAATCACAATGGAAAGCGGACTAGCGCATGTGGTTAACACAGCGTACAACGGACCCTCAGGATCACGTACCAGTCACACTGACACCGATGTCGTCGCACCCTGAGCATAGCGAAACTCTCAACCACTTCGGAGGGACTGAGGTCGGCGAGTTTGACAACTGGTGGACACTCTTTTTTCGGAAGCACGTTCTGCAGAATCATGTAAATGTCAGATGGCCGGGGGAGAGAATGCAGTCGAGGGAACGTACCTCGAGCTTGAAATCGGTATAATCGATGTTATTGGTCGTCAGGGGGTGATGAGGGGCGCGCTGGTGTGACCGCCCAGCCGGAGAGGAGGACTCCGTCAACGGTGAGGCAGCGAAGGCATAGGTGGTCGCAAGGAGGTTAGGCGGAGGAGCCGGCGATGTCGCTACGCGGCGTCTCGGTAACCACAGATACAGGCCCTTAGCGTGCTCGATGCCGATATGGGCCACCAATGCCTCCGAATGCTTGCTCTCTTAACGGGAGGAACTGTGAGGTTCAAAGCTGAGGGCGTGGCTTGCGTGGCTCGCCATCGTGAAGAGTACGTCGTCCGTATATACACGCCCGTTGATACCGGCGAGCCTTGGACCACAGGGAGGCGAATATCTGAGTACCAGCAAAAAATGCCATCGGGCAAGCGAGACAACCAGCGTAACGGGACCGCGACGCGACCCTGACGTGATGAATGTTGACGCTTGACCCCGTGTCGACGGGAGAAGGGGGACGCGGGGAAAATGATATCTTCGAAAGGATTTCCCCGCGCCACTCAAAGGAAACAGAGGGGGATCCGGAGGAAATCGAAGTCGAATCGAACAGGCTGGAGCGGCAACGACAGGAGGAGAAAACGGTAGTCAGAGCAATGAAAGGGAAAGAGAGAATAAGGACGCACCGGAATCCCTGCCAGCCTACGACCCAGATTACCTCATAACCCACATCAATGCCCTTAACACCCAGGAAAGAGATGACTTGCTGGATAGGATCACGAGTGGAGTGCAGTCTTCCAGAAGTCCTGAAAAGAGCTAAACAGGTGCAAGTCTAGCGGTGAGTTCGGAAGGAAGAGAAAAAAGAGAACAAGGCCGCGATCCCGAAAGTTCGAGAACGCGCGAAGGGAAACCGTAACGGGCGTAAGAAAAGCCCTGAGGCGAGAGAACGCGCGCGAGACGAGCAAGACGAACGACGGGGCGTGAGCTTGGTTTTGTCGTCAAGCGGTCGGGCGGAAACGAGAGTACGCAAACAGAAGAAAAGAGAAAGACGGGATACGATTGCCGGCCTTCGGCGGGGCCAGGCGAGGGGTTCTATACACCCGAGTAAGACAGGTACTCTACGTGTAAAGCGAGAAAAATGGGAGCGTGAATACAATCACGAATGCGAATGCGAATGCGGTCCTACTGGCAGCTGGCGACAGACCGCGCTGCGACGATGACAAGGGCAGCGGCGTCCGAAATGAAGAGAATTTCATTGAATTGTATTGAATTGTATCCGATGCGCGACAGCGCGTGGCGATGTTCGATGGTAAAGGGGAAGCGTTGGAATGGAGAGCGGAACCCGTACGATAATCACTACAAAGTCCGTTTGAGTCCGGTCTTTCGATATTTTTGGTGCAACCGCAACAGGAAACCTGCGTGCCCAACAAAGACCCCCAAAACCAAAAGACCGGACCGGACCGCCCCAAACCGGTTGCAACGTCAGGACCCACTCCGAAGTCATGTCGCGCCATTTTACCTGGCGACTCGCAAACAAATAGCATGTGGCACTATTTCCCGACCCCAACGCAGATGCGAGCTCGACATCGCACTGCACTCCACATGACACCAAGTCGCCGCATCGACACTTTTCTCTCCCCCACGGCGCGCTCTCACTCGGTCCCAGGATAAAGACAGAAACACCTTGAGCTTGCATCTGTGGGTTGAGACAACAGAGGGATCAAAAGGTGCGTGGTCATTTTGTCATTGGGGTGCTACTAGACTAACTGGTTCGTTTTTTTTGCCGTCGACTGTGTCTCGTGGTCAACAATGCCCCCCGTGTCACGATTTATCGTCAAGTCCCCCACGACCGGCACTCTTCAAGGCAACGGTCACCGCCTCTCTTGGATCCCCCCCTGGTGGGGCCCGCGCTCACCCTCATCAAGTCCACTTGCAGCGGCGCTTCAAGTCCTGCGTGCGCACTCTCTTGGGTCCTCGCAGCGGCGCATCAAGTCCGGTGCGGGCTCTCTTTCGGGCCCTCTCGCAGCGACAAATATGCCCACACCCAGCCCTATGCTCTCCCCAGGGCCCTAACACCTCGTCCTTTGCGGCGCTACTCCCTCTGTTGCGTCAGAAAGTTCGGGCTGGCAGTGCCCTTGGTGGGGATAGGCTTGGCATCTATACATCTGCCTTTCCCTTTCTCAGTGCGGGTCTAAATCTTACAAAGTACCATCATGCTTCAGGACTTGTCAACCCAAAACTTGATACTATCACACCCATGGGTGACGTGTAACCAAAAACTACAAACTGGTGCGCCTATAAGGCTATGACGCAGTGGAGTACAAGAAGGCAAACCGATAAGTCCACTAACACAATAGGAAATAAGACAGCGTCTCATCCCCGACGCGGAATGGCACATATACAACAACTCAGTTTAGTGTCGAGGAACAGTGGAGACACCTATATGCAAGAGACGACCGCTTTCATACATGCAAGAATACTCATAATCTTTCAGGGTCAGGACGAAGACTGTAAGTAAAGACTCGAGAGTAACGGAGAAGTGGCAGTCGGGAGGAGGTGGATCTCTCAGAGAGGAAGTCAAAGTCTATGAATGTCGTGAATCAGCGGTAAGACAACAATGGGTGTAACGATGAATGGGGGTGGTGAGATAAGTCCATGAATGAAATTGAAGGTGTGACCGACCAGTTAATACGGTGAGGAAACATTAGTCGTAAAGGTGAGCGGGTGGGGGCCGGGCTTAGTGGCAAAACTACTGGTCGATCTGAAACTGCGACAACGGGATTCTAAGGCTTATGCGCTTAAGGGTCATACAAAAGAGAAATATTATCCAAGTTCGTCTTGCGCTGGGGCGATCGACAGGGCTGAATCGAGAGGCGGTCTTTCCGCTGCCGTATCAGATTCCGCATCGATGTTTCAAAAGCAAATGCGATTATGTACACAGGTATAATGCTCCTCGACCGTGGTTCGGGATTGACTGCATAATACAACAATATCCTACAGCTGGCAGTTCCTGGGATGAACATAATTTACACTGTCGTGGTCGGCTAGATCTAGAGGGTACAGTAAGAGGACTTGGCCAGATGCTTTGCCATCTGGCGGGAAGGTCACTCAATACTCAATAGCCAGTGAGAGACAAGTACTGTTTGTTTTCTTACTCATGTCTTGGACAAGACCGTGGACAACTTTAAGAATCTCTGCTCCGGTCGTTCGAGCTTCGTCAAGGGTGAGCCGATCTGGCCTCTGTGGGGCGAGTTCGGCATCCTTTCCCCCTGTTTACGAATTTCTCTGCGTTGCACTGAGTAAGAGAACATGTCAGTGAGAAAAGACTCACTCGGTCGTCCCTGCCTGAGTTCTGCTGTGGCCAGTGCAAGGGTGGAGATCAACGTTCAATTCCACCATTATTTTGACCAAAATCTCGTCCATGGCGGGTGTGGGAGGGATCTTGGTATATATATCGAGACGCTGAATGAAATTTTCAATCGACCCGAACAAGTCGGCGACGGCATCGTAGCTCGCGATCACGCCGTCGGCTACCTAGTTTACTCTGATGTCACATCGATACGCACGAGGAGCTACAGAAAGGCATGTACAGCGAGTAGAACACCAAGGCCGGTGTGTAATGCCTTGGTAGGTGGAAATGCCTGTAGAATCATATCAGAGACATAGAAGACCGTCATTGGCGCCTTCTGACGTACCAGGCCTAAATCATCACCGAGGGCAGCGGTGCCCGAAAGCTTATATAGAAACGACACTGTACTCCTGATTGATTTCATTATCCTATCCCTTCCTCGAGATTCATCGAAGGTCCTCGCCTGATTTTGAAGAAGGGTAGTGATTGACTCAACGGAATGGCAATTCTTGAGTTTCTGAGCGAGTGGGTGCTTCTCTAATGATATTTTTGTCTTGATTTCGTAGTCCTCCAGGGCCAAGTCGAAAAGCCTCTGGAAGTGAGATGATACCGATGGGCCAGTCATACTAAAATGGGAGAAAGCCGTGGTCTTGAGAAGGGGAGTTGGTTGGTTGTGAGGAAACGATAACGAGATAGTGGGATGCTGTGGTAGAAGGGTTGGGCGATGGTCCGTGCATCCTTCGCTGTGTTATATGTGGACGCAAAGCGGTTGCCTGAAACATGTGGGCGTAAGTTTGGGTCGAGCGCCCAATTGTGTTTGTAGCACAGGAAGGGACTGGTACACGGAGGGCAGTGCAGCGAGGACGGGAGACTGAGAGACGAAGAAGCGCAAAGTGTAGTACAAATCACCAGAACAGGGGAATAAAAGGGAAACAGAGAGACCAGGAAGATACACAAGGCGGTCGCTGGTGAGCCTGACCTGCAAGTTGCACACTGCTGCTACTGCAATAATGGCAAGGAGGACAAATGTAGAACAGCCCCGGGGAGCACAAGAGGGTGGAGATAAAGTGCTAAGGTACGGCCTAGAAAAGCTGAGAGAGGACAGACGCGAAGTGGAACGGATACTGAGACAAGAAGAACGAGGATAGGTTCAGTACTTTCAGTACTCACGGGACCAACTCGGGATCACCAACACCCCCATAGGCGATGGGTTCACTGGCAAAAGTGGGCTACACCTTAAACTTCTACCCTTTCGGATTCAGTAGCTTGACTCTTCAGTTGTCGCGCCTCGAGGTTGAACGGGGGTCGTTCCAGGTAGTCGTGCGCGTGTTGTGGTTCACAAAGTATGGTCTCGACGTTTCTGTCAGGCGCATGTCCCATCCCGGTGGCAATGGGCCGCGTGCCACGTGTGAATCATGACTCGACACGGAATTGCGTGAATTCCACATGTCCTTTGTGCGACGCCAAATGCCACAGATTCCCTTTACCTTTGTCTGGGTCTGGGCTGTCGGATTTGTGCTAAGTTCAACAACTTGAAGGAACTGCACAATTTCGACATGTCCGTTCGCAGACGCCAAATCTAAAGGGGTCGTCCCATCCTTGTCCCGGGCTGTTGGATCTGCGCCATGCTCGACAAAGAACCGCACAACTTCAACATGTCCACTCGCCGACGCAAAATGCAAAGGGGTGAACCCATTCCTGTGCTGGGTTATCGGATCTGCACCATGCTCAACAAGGAAGCGCACAGTTTCGAGGTGTCCATTCATCATCGACGCCGAATGCAAAGGGGTCAAACCATCCTTGTTCCGGGCTGTCGGATCTGCGCCATGTTCGACAAGGAACCGCACAATTTCGAGGTGTCCATTTAACGACGCAAAATGCAAAGGGGTCAACCCATCCTTGTGATGGGCTGTCGGATCTGCACCATGCTCAACAAGGAACCGCACAGTTTCGAGGTGTCCGTTCATCATCGACGCCGAATGCAAAGGGGTCAAACCATCCTTGTCCCGGGCTGTCGGATCTGCGCCATGTTCGACAAGGAACCGCATAATTTCGATGTGTCCATTTAACGACGCAAAATGCAAAGGGGTCGACCCATCCTTGTGCTGGGCTGTCGGATCTGCACCATGCTCAACAAGGAACCGCACAGTTTCGAGGTGTCCGTTCATCATCGACGCTGAATGCAAAGGGGTCAAACCATCCTTGTCCCGGGCTGTCGGATCTGCACCATGTTCGACAAGGAACCGCACAATTTCGACGTGTCCGTTTAACGACGCCGAATGCAAGGGGGTCAACCCATCCTTGTCCTGGGCTGTCGGATCTGCGCCATGCTCAACAAAGAATCGCACAACTTCGACATCTCCATTCGCCGACGCAAGATGCAAATTGGTGAACCCATTGCTGGGCTGGGCTGTCGGATCTGTGCTATGTCCGACAAGGAATCGCACAATTTCGAGGTGTCCGTTCATCGACGCAAAATGCAAAGGAGTCAACCCATCCTTGTGCTGGGCTGTCGGATCTGCACCATGTTCAACAAGGAAGCGCACAGTTTCGAGGTGTCCGTTCATCATCGACGCCGAATGCAAAGGGGTCAAGCCATCCTTGTTCCGGGCTGTCGGATCTGCGCCATGTTCGACAAGGAACCGCACAATTTCGACGTGTCCGTTTAACGACGCCGAATGCAAAGGAGTCGTCCCATCCTTGTCCCGGGCTGTCGGATCTGCACCATGCTCGACAAAGAACCGCACAACTTCGACATGTCCACTCGCCGACGCCGAATGCAAAGGGGTGAACCCATTCCCGTGCTGGGCTATCGGATCTGCGCCATGTTCGACAAGGAACCTCACAATTGCGACGTGTCCGTTCATCGACGCAAAATGCAAAGGGGTCAACCCATCCTTGTGATGGGCCGTCGGATCTGCACCATGCTCAACAAGGAAGCGCACAGTTTCGAGGTGTCCGTTCATCATCGACGCCGAATGCAAAGGGGTCAACCCATCCTTGTCCCGGGCTGTCGGATCTGCGCCATGTTCGACAAGGAACCGCACAATTTCGAGGTGTCCGTTTAACGACGCCGAATGCAAAGAGGTCAGCCCATCCTTGTCCTGGGCTGTCGGATCTGCACCATGCTCAACAAGGAAGCGCACAGTTTCGGGGTGTCCGTTCATCATCGACGCTGAATGCAAAGGGGTCAAACCATCCTTGTCACGGGCTGTCGGATCTGCGCCATGTTCGACAAGGAACCGCACAATTTCGACGTGTCCGTTTAACGACGCTGAATGCAAAGGGGTCAACCCATCCTTGTCCCGGGCTCTCGGATCTGCGCCATGCTCAACAAAGAATCGCACAACTTCGACATCTCCATTTGCCGACGCGAGATGCAAATGGGTGAACCCATTGCTGGGCTGGGCTGTCGGATCTGCGCCATGTCCGACAAGGAATCGCACAATTTCGACATGTCCGTTTAACGACGCCGAATGCAAAGGGGTCACCCCATCCTTGTCCCGGGCTGTCGGATCTGCGCCATGCTCGACAAAGAACCGCACAACTTCGACATGTCCATTTGCCGACGCAAAATGCAAAGGGGTGAACCCATTCCTGTGCTGGGCTATCGGATCTGCGCCATGTTCGACAAGGAACCTTACAATTGCGACGTGTCCGTTCATCGACGCAAAATGCAAAGGGGTCAACCCATCCTGGGCTGTCGGATCTGCACCATGCTCAACAAGGAAGCGCACAGTTTCGAGGTGTCCGTTCATCATCGACGCCGAATGCAAAGGGGTCAAGCCATCCTTGTCCCGGGCTGTCGGATCTGCGTCATGTTCGACAAGGAACCGCACAATTTCGACGTGTCCGTTGAACGACGCCGAATGCAAAGGGGTCAAACCATCCTTGCCCCGGGCTGTCGGATCGGCACCATGCTCAAGAAGGAACCGCACAGTTTCGAGGTGTCCGTTCACCGACGCCGAATGCAATGGGGTGAACCCATCCTTGTCCTTGGCTGTCAGATCTGCGCCATGCTCAACGAAGAACCGCACAACTTCGACATGTCCATTTGCCGACGCCAAATGCAAAGGGGTCCACCCATCCTCGTGCTGGGCTGTCGGATCGGCACCATTCTCAAGAAGGAACCGCACAATTTCGACATGTCCGTTCGCCGACACCAAATGCAAAGGGGTCCACCCATCCTTGCCCTGGGCTGTCAGATCGGCACCATGTTCAACAAGGAAGCGCACGACTTCAACATGTCCCTTCGCCGATGCTGAATGCAAAGGGGTGAACCCATCCCTGTCCTGGGCTGTCGTATCTGCACCGTGCTCAACTAGAAGCCGCGCAACTTCTACATGTCCACTGGTCGATGCCAAATGATTCCGCTCGCTCTTGTCCCCAGCCATTGCACCCGCCTCGGGCTTGGGATGGAAGCGTAGGGGTCCTGTATATCTATTACGCAACGCCGCGTACATCGAAGTGCTGCCTTGAGCTGTCGTATGCATTCCGCACTCAAGAGGGTCATAGGTGACTTGAGCACCTGCCTCTTGGGAAAACATATAAGATAACAAGTCGATTTGCAGGGACCCATGCAACTGTGCCAGACTATTCTCAACCCCATCTTCTGCTCTCGCATCTGCACCACTGTTAGGATCCTGTGGATCTTCAACGTCTTGAGGTTGCAACGCCAGCTGCAGCGGTGTCGACCCGACCTTATCTAAGGCTGTTGTAGACGCGCCGTGCTCAAGAAGGGCCCGCACGACTTGCAAATGTCCTTCTCTTGACGCCACATGTAACGGAGTCTGACCATCATCGTTTTGAGCTGTCACATCCGCGTTACCCTCCAAAAGGACGCGAGCGACCTCCTCATATCCCCTGAGTGACGCCATGTGCAGGGGAGTCAAGTTGTCAAACCCCCGAGAGTCCACATCGTGTGGGTGCTCAACAACCAGCACCTTCATGAAGGCGTGTAAGCCGCAAATGGTAGCATAATGCAGGGGGGTTCCGCTGGGTGGCAAAGGCCTTTCGCCTCGTTTGAATAGCTCCCAAGAGGGCAATTCGGTGTTGTGTAGTGAGACCCAGACGGCAAGGTGCGGTTTGCTGGAATCAAGCAGGATATTCATCCCATCTTCTATATTTTGTGACACGCCCTCGAATCGGGCATGATCCACCCAGTGTAGGGCAGCGTATGGAGCGAGAGGAAATTTCTGGAGGGCGTCTTCGGCAACGTTTTCATTTAGGTGAAGGAGCATTCCAAGGCAGGCTTTTGCAACGAGTGTGTGAGCGGGTGTCATAGAAATATGATAGCGGGAAATCTCCTGGTTTGCTTCGGCAAGGCGGGAAGAGGTCAAGAATTCCTTGACAGAAAAATGGGAAAATTGGATAATTTGGGAATTTCCGATATCGACGATGGTAAGAAAACTGGGGCAAGTAGACTGTATCACATTGATTGGATCTTCCAGACGCCATCTCTCGTTGAATCTTGGGATTGGCCTCACGTTGAAATCGAATGTGAGGAACTCCACCAATTCTTCGACACGGAGAGGGCGGGAAGCCACAGCGACAGATTGAAACAGTCGGTGCGCAAGTTCCCAGTCTGCCTTATTGATCTCTTGCAAAGAACGCTCATACGTCTCATCGAGTGTCTCCGGCAATTCGGCAAGAGCATGCCGAATACGTCCTGGGTGGCAGCCGCGAAGATAGAGCACCTGGCAATACACCCAACGGAACCTACATTACAGGTATCAGCGAGAGTACTCAGGACGTTAGGTATTGGCGGCTTACATCCCGTCAGCGTTTCCTGTCAGAACGTCAATCACCACCTGCTTGTCCTGCGCTGTCCACTTTCGGTTCCTTGGGTCATTCTGAATGACCGACTTGATATAGTTCTCGATGTCTTCCATTTGTCCGCTTTCATCCTGAAGGGAAATTGACCGGAAAGTCAAAGGTCCGAGAACAAGCTTGATATCGACTTCAGGCCGGCTTGTCACGCATATGCGAAGATTCGGAAATTGCGAGTCGATAAGCTCCCCCACAAGTGCCAGGGCCCTCTCACGGTGGGACGGAATAGGGAATGTGTTCGAGCACTCGTCCAACGCGTCCACAATCAAGAAAATCGGGGCTTGTCCTGGGAGTTTCAGTATGTCCTTCAAACAACGGACAAGTTCATCATCGCTAGGATCTTGTGCACCAGAGCGGTGTGTTAAATAGAACTTGGAAAGGATGTCGCAGTAGGAGTCGGATTGGTCGCAAAACTGGAATAAGACGGAAGAGAGCAGCCCACGCAGATCTCTCTTTTGGTCTTCGCTAAAATCGTGGTAGAAGAATGCTAGGGATGCAAGCCCACATTTCCTCATGGTATCGATATCCTCTATGATTGTGGAACTAGCCAGCACCATAAGACCTTGAGACAAAGTATTTGGGGGTTAACATACCAAAGGACACTTTTGCCTGCTCCGGCTGAGACAGAGGAAAACCGTCAGCATCGGAAGAGGTGTAGTGCAGGGCAACAAACTGACTTTTCCCATGTATCCAGAGGAGAGAACTGGGACCGGATGATTTCCATTCCGAGAATATATCGCCCTCAACGAACCACGTCGCTGTCCCTTCATGGCGTGAATCGCGGGCGATATTGTGATTTTTCCTAGGATCGGGAGGGGAGAGCCAATTTCGGATATCTTGCAGTAATTTATCACCTGGCAGGCGATCTCAGCACCTTCGGATGGAAAAGAAAATATCAAGATATCACTGACGTTTAGATTTGTCCAAACTGCTCGCCATTTCATGTAAGATCTCTAACGCTCAGTCAGGTATCGAACTAGTTCGCTGTTGCCAACAAAACGTACCAAGAGCTTCCCGGACAGCGTCACCAGATGCTTTGCCATCTAGCGGGGAGGCTATTCAATAGCCAGCGAGAGATAAGCACAGTAAGTTTGCTTACTCATGTCTTGGACAAGACCGTATACAACTTGAAGAATCTCCGCTCCAGTGGTTCGAGCTTCGTCAAGGGTGAGGCGATCTAGCCTCTGTAGGGCGAGCTCGGCACCCTTTCCCCCTCCAAAAAGCTGTTTTACGAATCTCTCTGCGCTGCACTGAGTAAGCGAACATGTCGGCGAGAAAGGACTCACTCGGTCGTCCCTGCCTGAGTTCTGCTGTGGCCAGTGCAAGGGTGGAGATCAGCTCCACAATTATTTTGACTAAGACCTCGTCCATTGCGGGTGTGGGAGGGATCTTGGTATATATGTAGAGACGCTTAAGGAAATTTTCAATCGACTCAAACAAGTCTGCGACGGCATCGTAGCTAGCGATCACGCCATTGGCTACCTGGTGTACTCTGATGTCACATCGATACGCATGAGGAATTATAGAAAGGCACATACAGTGAGTAGAACACCAAGGCCAGTGTGTAATGCCTTGGCAGGTGGAAATGCCTGTAGAATAATATCAGAGACATGGAAGACCGTCATCGGGGTCTTCTGACATACCAGGCCTAAATCATCACCGAGGGCAGCGGTGCCCGAAAGCTTATCTAGGAACGATACCGTACTCCTGATTGATTCCATTACCCTATCTCTTCCTCGAGATTCACCAAAGGTCCTCGCCTGATCTTGAAGAAGGGTAGTGATTGACTCGATGGAATGGCAATTATCGAGTTTCTCAGCGAGTGGGTGCTTCTCCAATGATATTTTTGTCTTTTTTTTGTAGTCCTCCAGGGCTGACTCGAAAAGCGTCCGGAAGGGAGGTGATGCTGACTGGTCAGTCATACTAAAATGGGAGAAAACCGTAGTGTTGAGAAGGGGAGTTGGTTGGTTGTGAGGGTGCGATAACCAGATAGTGGGATGCTGTGATACTGTGTTATATAAGCGGTTGCCCGAAGCAAACGGGCGTAAGTTTGGGCCGAGCGCTCAGTTGTATTTGTGGCACAGGGGTGAGTTAAATCAACTCAATCGGCGCACTGGCAGTTAGTGAGGAAAGTGTGAGGAAGTTCGAGGCCAGAAGTAGACAAAGGGAGATGACGGGAGTCACGAGACGATGAGACGATGAGAAGGGAGAAGGTCTTGGTCTTCGGATAGTTGACTTCTCGGTGTGGCCGGACGGAAGACGGACGGAAAAGATAAAGAGGAAACAGAATTCGGCTAAGCTCACGATACGAAGGCAGCGGAATAAATATAATTACACGAGACAGCAAGAGCATCGTGCGTTTGGGTTAGGTTTCCAGTTCCAGAACGGCCAGTGCCGCGCCGCGTGCACTGGCACCGTATTCGATCTGATATCCCTCACTCCCTCGGCGCTCAACATCACAGCCCTTGGTCTTTTCGATACCTGCATGCCTTGTGCGACATGTTCCAAATCCCGGACCCGGGGGTCATCATGCATCATCTACCACAGTTGTGAGTTATGCGACCGGTGCCGTGACCGACCACTGTGTAACACGCCGTAGGCGTGTGGAATAGATATTGTTTAATTGTAAGACTTAGACTGTTGATCCTAAGAACTTCACACAACAAAACCGGCCCAAAGTCACAGTGTATTGTGAAAGTTTAACGTAAGGAAGTTAGTCGATTGTCTGCCCTCTCCTTAAGGGGGGAGCAGACTTTTATACAGGTAGTATTTTACCCTATTTACATCTCATATATCTACTTCAGTCATTTATCTTATGAACGCTCCTTGCAACCGATTGGTCGCAGCGTTGACATCCGCGCTTCCGCGGTTCGATCATGGGCAATCAGTGAAGTGCTGATTGCTCGTGATACGAGTGCTGCGCACGCAGATCACATGGTGCGACCGATGCGGGATCGATCGCACCTGATATCAGTGTGCGTCGTGTGTGATGGTGCATATTGCTTAGCACGTCGCCAGCGCGTGCCGTCAAGCAATGTGTTGTGTCTCTGAGGGCCTGAGTAAGGTGGCTTGCAGTTCGCCACCTTACACCTTCCCCCACCAGGACAAACGCAGGGGGTGACAGATGTACATATCGTGCGGACACAGTCGGGAAAGCACAAGGACATGATAGAGTGAAAGGATGAGAGCATAGATGAAAGGGAACACATAGATTCTTGGCAGGCAGCAGCGGTGAGGCGGGTGAGTGTATGGTCGCTTCAGGCGAGGCCCATCGGCTCGTCCTCATCACCCAGGCTGATAGTGTCCTTGTCATCTGGGCCAAATTGCAAGGTGATGGCAGAAGGACCTGCTTCGGTGGTGCTCGTCTTGGGCTGATCGGCAACGGTGTGTGGGTTATCGTCCAAGATGACAGCTGAGGGGCCTGCTTCAATAATGCTCTTCTCAGGCTGGTGAGCGGTGGGGCGAGAGTTGTGCACGGTGCGGGAGTGTGTGGCTTCTGGGTTATAGTACCCAGGGGAGTTGTGGGGAATCCTTCTGAGGACTAAGTTTGGGTTATGCTCGATACACTCGCGTGCTTTTGTCTTGGCCTCTTGTAGGAATGGGGCATGGCTGGAATTTGGATGCTCGTCGAGATCCATGTCAATATACACAGCTGCCCATGCTCGCCATCTTTCTGCGTCTTCGGCAGTTGTACCAATGAATGCGAGATATCGTGCTATCTCTTTTATGCTGATGTGATTCTCATCTCCAAACCGCTGGGCATCATAGTATTGGAATTGACTACTTTGAATGACTTGTAGCCCTAGCTGATCCAGCACCTGAGTGTATTGTCCTGGCACGCAGAGTAACGCAGCCGCGGCACAGAATAATGCATCCCAAATGGGGCCGTGGTTTGGAGCTCCCCTCCTGGTCAGTGGGACAAATGACACCATCCTTTTCGCGCCATCAATGTGCACATCTCTGTATCCCTGGCGGGTGTATGGAATGCCGATGTATGTGAAGCTGCCCTCATCTTGCTTCCTCCTTTCCTTGAGCTATCATATCCATATGGCATTGTGGGCAGTGGGTGGTGGTTCCTTCCTCTTTACGCCCTGTGTCATACGCTCTCGATTCCGCGCGGTTTGTATGTCTGGCCAGTGATCAAGGGTGCGCTGATGTATCTCCTCGCGCAGTTCCGGTGGAGTGAACTGGATGCGCTCGGCATATTTATTGGCGTGATTGTGGCGTGCTGGGTCTGAGAATAAGGCGTCCACTTCTTCCTGAGAGGTGGGATCGTGCCTGGGTGCGATGAGCACACTGTCCCTCCCCCCTTGAATGGTGTTCGCAATTGGAATGGGAATCCTATTCACAAGGGAGTACTGAATGCCTGGGTCCAGGAAGTATGCACCCATGTAAAGGGTGGTGGTCCAGTTGCCCATGCTACCAGTGGCAATCACATAGCGGCGGTCTTGGGCAAAAGGAACTGTGCCCGCTGCGTTGAGTTCAACAGATCCGTGCACAGGGTTGAGCCGTTCGTTCACATAGGTGAGGAGCAGTAGTAGTGTACAATGGACTTAACATCCACACGAGAGTTCAAAGGGGAAGGCATAGGCGCGGTTAGAACCAAGTGCGCTCGATCCAAGAGCGGGCATTGGAGCGAAGCTGAAGCAGAGTGGGGTCGTTAATCCCTGACCGCTGCGGGTGATGTGCCCAAGTAACGTTGCACGTGAGGGTCTTTTGAAGGTTAGCGTGGTATGGGTGAGAATGGGAACGTACAAGAAGCGGGTTGTGAAGTCAAAGAAGGGCAGTGTGAAATGTCGAAGTTGAACAAACGGTTGTCGGAAGGGCATGCAAGTGAAAAGAGAGGGGAAGTGGGCCGCAGTTGCCTGCTGTTCAGCAAGGCCAGGCAATGGTATTTATATGGTTCCAAGTCAACAGGGACAGTTTGTACTTTATGCACAAGAGTGAGTAAACAGGGGAAAAAGAGACTGAAGCGAGTGAAGTTCAAGTTGACTTGGCAACAAACCACACGATGTCGTACAATAATAAGTCTGGTGTTCAAATTTGAGGTCAACGAATATATAGGTTTGCTATGCGACAGTGGGCGCAACATTGAAAAGATGGCGATGTAGCTTGAAGTCCAATGAAAAGAACGAAAAGAGAATGGGCTGAAAGAGAGCGCGAGAACTAAGACAAAAGGGTGACGATGAAACATACGAAAACAAGTAAATATGTCCTATAACTGGTAATGTCCAACTCCTCCAGGGTGTGGTCCTGAGCGGGGGCCCAACTAGCACAGAGCTGAGCTTGATGAGCTGACGAACTTGGATACGATTGAGAATGGTGCGTGTTTGCAGCGACGGCCAGTGAGGGTGAGCGAATCGAGAGACGACAGTAGCAAAATACTTGACGTGCAGGGGAGCAGGGACTTGAAGGTGATGACGTGGAGAGGAACAAGTGGCGTTGGAAAATGCAGATGGGACGACAGTGGCAAAGGCGATGCAGGTGATGACTGATGCAGGTTGGTGGCATTGAAGGTGGTGGCTGAACATATGAGATCACGTGGTTCTATACAGCAGCATGGATTCAGACGCAACGATTAGATTGGCGGGTTTACCCTCAGCAGATTAAGGCGATCCCAGTGTCATGTGACTTGTTTCTGAGCTCAATGCATAAGCCATCATTACAGTAGTGAGTAAAGACCAACTGACTTGTAGAAAGCAGTAGTCGTGGGTGGGTGGGTGGGTGCACTAGCAGCAAGGTCAGACAGATGTGAGACGAGGGCAGCGCCTGAGACGGGCGTGGACAATGGAAGATCCACGCGTGGGGGTGGCGGTGTGTATAAGGCAGGTACAGGTTCTGCTGCCATCCTCGATAGCAGGCACGGCTGGTCCGCAGTATCGCTCTCTTGTCCAGAGTCCTGACCTCCAGAGATGGGTGAGTCAGGGCACAATGTCTGGCTAGGTGCATAGCAAGAGCCCAAGTCTGAGGGGGGGCAGGAGTCCCGACGCAGTAGCTTGTGTCGACAAGAGCCAAGTTCACATTCCAGGTCACTAACCTGGCCCTTTAGACTGGCAATGTCACTGCGCAGCTTAGTAAGAGCTGCCTGAGCACGGTCAGTGAGTTTTGTTTTTTGAGTTTGAATGCATTGGCTGTCTGCCTTCGCTGTGTTCAGGGCGCTGCGTGACTGCTTGAGCTCAGAATGAGTGCATGTGAGGTTGTTGCACATGGCGTCAAGAGCACTGCACAGGGAAACAGAGGTGGCTCAGAGTGATTCGAGTTCAGTCATACAGGGAGCACAGATTGTGGCATCACGCTGGGCCTTGGCAGTGTCAATGGACTCATCCTGGTCGAAGACCGAGCCCATGTAGTGTGAGACCCAAGCAGAGCAAGTGCTACACTTGCGAGTGGAATGAGTGATAGCATGACCACAGTCCATATGGATCCATGGCCTGAGATCGTCACTGCCCTTGTTGGGAGCAGAAGGGGGGATGCATTGAGGGATAGGTTGCTTGTTGATAGAAGTGGGAGTAGTCATTTTGGGGAGAGGATTGAGTAGGCATGCATGCAGTACCAGGCCAACTTAAGAATTGTGTGGGGGCAAAGAGGGACAACACAACCAATCTGTAGATAAATGGATCATGGTTATCTTGAATTAATCGACTCCACTCGATTATTTTGATCAGCATGAGGTGCAACACATGTTCGCATATCAATTGGTTTGCAAGGTATGATCCTACAAGGCAGATCTGCCAGGTCATTAACGCCAATGAGATCCAGATAGGTGTCCAATGCCTGCAAATCTTTGCAAGTATTGTGTGATTCCCAAGTTGTATCACCGAGATTCCAATGTACTTGAAATGATAGCTGGCCTTTGTCCCATTTGTGAGCAATAATTTCCTCAACAAGCCACTCCTGATCATTAGGAGCTCCAAAGTCATAAAACATATGCGCTTCCTGGTGCAGGAACAGCACATTGTCATTGGTGTGATATGGACAGAGCTTACTCTGGTGAAATCGATTGTGCAAGTGCCGTGCCTTGAGATGAGTCGCAAGTCTACTTTGTAGGTCGAGGTACTCAGTTGTGCGTCAAGTATCTTGAATGGGCCAACATACTTCGGTAGTAATTTACTTGCATGACCTTTTGGGAGTGACAAGTCTGCAGTGGATACATACACAAGATCTCCTAACATGAAGGGATCATCCTTGCGGCGATGGCGGTTTGCATAATGCATCTGTTGTACTCTGCTTTCTATGATAGCATTGTGCGCATCTGCAAGGTTGCGCATTGCACACAATACAAATTGTTTCACTCTGGGCACGCTGCTCGGTTCTGGTACTACCCCTGGGTTGATGCTAGGCATGTACCTGTAATTTAGTTCGAATGGGGCAAATCCAGAGGAGCTACTAATGGCGAAATTCAGTGCAAATTCTACCATTGGGATTTTGTTGGCCCAGTCTCATTGGTCTGGTCTGACCATTGCGTGAAGTATCTGCGCAACTGATTGTATTGTGTGCTCAGATGTGCTGTCTGTCTGTGGGTGGAAAGATGTCAACATCAGGAGCTTCGTCCCAAGGAGTTTGTGAGTTTCACGCCAAAATCTGGATGTGAACTTTGAATCCCTGTCTGAAACAATACTTCCTGCAAGTCCATGCAGTCGGACAATCTCTCGAATGTACAGTTCAGCAAGCTCACTTGCAGTTGTGGTTGTGCGAATGGGCACCAAGTGCACCATTGATGTGAGGCAGCAGATAACCACCCAGAGGTAATCGTGGCCACTGGATTCCAGAAAGGGACCCACAAAATCCATCGTGATTGATCCCCAAGGGCGCGCAGGAATCAGTAGACTATGCAATAGCCCTGGCACTTTCTGAGTGCTGGATTTTGTCATTTGGCACACTGGGCACGTCTTGCAGTAGTGCTTGACATCCTGACCAATTCTTGGCCACCAGTAGTGGCGCCGAATGTATTCTGCAGTCTTCTGTGGGCCAAAATGTCCCAACACTTCGTGTGCTTGCAAGATAATGACCTCAGTCAGTCTTCGTTTATTCTGGACGACCAATGGTATGCACAACACAGAAGTGCCTGCTCGATTTTGAGTATACATGAGGCCGTCTATGATTTCGAAGTTCTTATGGTGGTCGACATTCTCAAGGATCTTATTACACAATGGATCAGTCGGGTAGCCACTCTGGATATCCTTGAGGATGGTGCAGTCACCCTCCACTCGCGGGCAGAGGTCTGGGAGGTGTTCCAATGAGTCACTGACTGTCAGATCAGACTGGTCATCTGGCAGCAATTGTTCTGGAGCTGGGGACTCCTGAAAGTTCTCTTTGTGTGCAATGAGCTCTGCTGCCTCTTGTTGTCTTGGCTCGACTGCCTCAGCTATGGGGTGTTTGATTGCATATGATACTTGCTTGTCCGCTTAGCATGGCGCTTTCCTCTGTCTCTGGGGACGAGCTGGGAATGAGAGTTGTTGTGCGGCATATCCTCTGAGGCACGCATTGCTCAAGATTCCTCAAAGCAATCCCAGGGAAGGTCCTCTCCCTTGGGGTCAAGTCGAGCATCTGCGTTCACATATTGCGACTTGTCGATTTCCTCGTCCCAGAGATCATTCTCATAGTATCTGGAGAGTGCATCTGCTACTAGATTTGTCTCTCCTTTGATGTATGTGATGTCATAGTCAAAGTGTGCAAGGTATTCCATCCATTGTGCTTGTCTGGAGTTCAGACGCCTTTGCATTTTAAAGAATTCAAGTGCTTTATGATCAGTAACCACTAGAATTTGTCTGCCAAGGAGCTTGTCTTCCCATTTGAGAAGCGCTTCAAGGATGGCAATTGTCTCCATCTCGAACACTCTATAGTTCATCTGCGCTGCTGTGAACTTTTTTGACATAAATCCAGCAGGGCAGCAAGTCTGCCATATTTCCCCCTGTCCGTACATTGCCCCGATGCCTGACATGGAAGCATCACAAATGACCCAGATGGGATCATTTGATTGAGGGTTGATTGGTTTCAGGATGGGTGATTTGCACGCAATCGCCTTAATATTATTGAAGCACGCTTTGTGCAATGGCTTCCAGTAAAAGGGCTGTCCATTCCTGCAGATAGCAGATAGGGGCCCAGTGTATGCTGTAACATCTGGCATGAAATGTGCCAAGTACTGTACAAGGCCCAGGAACCTCTGCACATCCTTGAGGTTCCTAGGCATATGCCATTCATGGATGCATGCCATCTTATCTGCGTCTGCATGCAGACCTTTGTCGTCTATTATGTGGCCAAGGCAGTCCATCCTACTGGAATACAAATTGCATTTTGCTGTCTCCACAAAGAGACGGGTCTTACAGAGCTTCTGGAGCACATATCTCAAGTTGCGTTTGTGGTCTTCAAGGGTAAAACTGAATATGAATAGATCATTGAGGTATATATGTACTCAGATGCCTATTCCATTGCGGAAAATGATGGTCATGAGTCGTTGGAATGATCCTGGCACATTGCAATCGCCTTGTTGCATTACATTGCTTTCGTGTGTCCCATATACTGTTGCAAATGCAGTCTTGTGTACGTCTTCAGGTTCAACGCACACCTGTTCATATGCATTGGATAAATCGATCTTTGAGCAATACTTTGCTTGCATGACATCCATTCGGATCTGTTCCTGATCTGGGAACGGGGTCACATCTTTAATTGTATTGTCATTCCACTGGTGGCAGTCCACAACTGTGCGCAGTTTCCCTGTTTTCTTTGGGATGCATAGCAGTGGTGCTGCCTGTGGTACTGCCTTGGGAATCCACCATCCCGCATCTATGTATTGCTTCAACTTCTCCAGCAGTTGGGGCTTCATTGCATCGGGACAACGGGGCAAATGGTAATGGTATCTTTTCTTTTCATCAATGAGAGGGATCCAGTGATTGACCTCCCTTAGCAGTGGCAGTTCTGGAGGCACCCCTCTGAATACATCTGCGAACTCTGTGAACAGATGTTCGCGCAGTCTCTCCAAGTCTGTAGGTCCTTCTGTTTCTTCACTGGGACCCCTTGCGTCCATCGCTTGGACGCGTTTTTCCTCCCCCCCCTCAAGAGGAGGCTTATCTTTGCTTGGGCTGTGGCCTGCATCTGTGTGCAAGGGGGCTGCTGTGCTGAGCGTACTTCAATGCTGTGCATGTGCCGGTCGCCCCTCATTATTTGTGGGTGCATGTGCACGCTATGCTTGCTTCTTCGCAAGCATGAGGTCCTCCTGGCCGGACATCAATGTGGGGATGATCTCACCCCGAATGCTTAGTGTATTCTGCTTGAAATCGAGCACAAGGCCATGCCTGCGCATGAATGGTGTGCCTATGATCATGTCATATCAATCGATGTTGACAATGTCAAGATAAGCATCATCTTCGCACATGGGGCCTAGTTCGAGGCAAGTCTTTGCCCCAAAATTGATCATGGAGTGGCTGCCTACTGTTCCCAATTGCAGAGGTACTGGGTTGTCTAACTCCATAACATTGAGCTTGGCCACTCATGCGAAGTCATGCGTGACTGAGACTGTCATACTCCCTGAGTCTACCAGAGCGTATGCCTCAAGGCCATTGACCTTGACAAGAGCTGCCATACATTGTCGATCGCTTCCAGAGGTTTTGGGTTGTTCCCCAATTGTGTAGTTATGATGCTGTGCTGCATGGAACTTGTGTTCATTCGGAACCTTTTCATCTTGTACAGCTGCAATGAACTCGAATTCTTTGGGACTCTCTGGCTGGCTCTGGGCTGGGGTGCCCTCATTAGGTGTCGTTGATCTCATTTGGATGTCTTCACCTTCGGGCCAGGAAGGGAGCTCAATATGTTTGGCGATCAGTCTTTCTTCAAGTTGCAGGCACCTCCTATGGGCCCCTTCGTATTCTCTATGCCAGAGATCAACTTCGCCTCCATGAAGGGAAGTGTCCAGACGCTTTGCAATCGAGCTCCTCTAAGAGGTCTTTATGCTTTGCGACTGCTCGAGCGTTCTCATGGCGCAGGATTTCCACTCGAAGTGTTAACTGGTAGTTCTGCTGTGCCAGTACCTCAATGGTATTAGTGTCTTTCTGGGGGTTGCTTCTCCCTTCATGGGCAAGATCCCATCCAAGGCGAATGAGTTCTTGCTTGTACTTATCACGGACTTTCCATGCAGAGGAGCTATTGTGTTACGCTCCTGGGCACTTGGCCCACATTTTTCTTCTTTTCTCAACCGATATGTACTTATATGATCACATGACCTCGACTCACATGACCGCTTACTTGTACAACAGAACTGTCTTGTCAGGAACTCCATTGTTCCCTCCTTTTGTATGTTGCCCATTGTTCTCTTCTTATGGTAGTCTGTGACCACCATTGTTCATGACTCCATTGTTCTGTGATGCCTATTGTTTGTGACCCCATTGTTCTCCTTATTTGTACGCTTAGTCAGGTAGCTGCCCTTTTGTATATAAGCTGGACTTATATCCTAGAGTTGGGCCTTAAGCCTGACTTAGTTTGCAATCTATTGCGTTCTCTGTCCTTGTTGCTTGAACAAACATTTCCCTTTTATCTTTCTTTGAAGTAATCTTCAAGTCCTTGAAGTTACTTCCCCTTCCTCTTTATCTTCACCCAGACATTGGTCTTACTGACCTTCTCGCTTTAAACACCTTCCAAAGCACTTAGGTTATTAAGGGAATTACAACCCTTATAACTTCGTCACTGCCACATATTTCACCTTTGCGCACGTTGTGCCTTAAGGTTCAATAGGCCTTAACATAAGTCAGGCTTTCCTCGATGTTACGTTCCTGGGCACTTAGCCCACATTTTTCTTTCTTTTCTTGACCGATATGTACTTATACGATCACATGACCTCGACTCACATGACCGCTTACCTGTACAACAGAGCCATCTCGTCGGGAACTCCATTGTTCCCTCCTTTTGTATGCTTTTCATTGTTCTCTTCTTATGGTAG
>Ga0307510_10000264_pt1 | contig 47921 bp, 51 predicted proteins | sample 12_EM_MG_FD_207224 | JGI IMG/M metagenome (GOLD analysis project Ga0307510, IMG submission 207224) | Populus trichocarpa ectomycorrhiza microbial communities from riparian zone in the Pacific Northwest, United States - 12_EM | ecosystem: Host-associated > Plants > Roots > Unclassified | place... | reverse complement strand
TGACAAGAACTGTGAAAATACTTTAAGTTTGGCCACACTGAAAAAGACAATAAGGTTTTCTGGGCATTGTTTCTTCACAAAAACTGTGCATAGATTTAAAGTCCATCCACACATTATCACAAAGTGGCAACCTGTATGAAAAAACTTAAAAGTTGAGTGTTGTCACACTTGTCACACGGTTTTTCACAACTTTGTGCAAAACTTAGTGTGTTATTGTCACACTTGTCACATGTTTTTTCATGATCAAAATTGCCGCTGTGCCTGATAAGACTTAAGCACATGCACATTGCACAGTGACTGATAATCTTTAAGAAAAAGAATTTCCATTTACAGGTCTGAAGACATCTATGAATCTAATCTAATCTACATCAGAGTGAGGCACCACATCACTCATGGGTTGTCATCAGTTGTTGTCAATTGTTGTTGGCCATTGTCAGTCATCATCAGTTGTTGTCAGTTGTCATCAGTTGTTGTCAGTTGTTGTCGGTTGTTGTCAGTCAGCGTCAGTAGTTGTCAGTCATTTTTGGTTTGTTGTCCATCGTTGTCTGTTATCGTCTGTCATTGTCAGCCATTGTCAGCCGTTGTTGGTCATTGTTGGTCATTGTTGGTCATTGTCATCCATATCGGTTGTCGTCCACGATCGTCATCAGTCATTGTCCACAGTCATCATCAGTCATTGCCCACAGTCATCATCAGTTGTCGTCCACAGTCATTGTCAGATGTCGTCCACAGGCAGTGTCAGTTGTCATTGTCAGTTGTCATCCACAACCACCATCCACAGTTATCATCCACAGTCGTCATCCACAGTCATCTTCAGTTGCCATCAGTCCTCATCCACAGTCATTGTCAGTTGTCATCATCAGTCATCATCAGTCATCATCCAGTTGTCATCAGCCATCATCCAGTTGTTGTCGGTTGTCATCCACAGTTGTCTTTGGTCATTGTCAGTTATCATCAGTCCTTATCAGTTGTCGCTGGTCTTCATCAGTCATTGTCAGTAGTTGTCATCTTTGTCAGTAGTCATCTGTTGTTGTCAGTTATTGTCAGTTGTCATCTGTGGTCACTGTCAGTCGTTGTCTGCAGTTGCCATGGGTCGCTGTGGGTTGCCTAGGTCAGGGGTCATCGTCATTGTTTGTGATCGTGATCGTGGTCATAGTCCTCACAGGTGCATGAGGGCCATTGGAGAGTTGCCCCAGGGCGAAGACTTGCAGCGCATGATGGGCCAGACAGGCTAGACGTCGGCATGAGCACTTGATGGCAAGATACAGAGAGGTGCATGGGCGTCCTTCCAACCTCTGCGAGGATCCCAACCCACACATACAAGGCTCCATCATGCTAGAGCGAGGTTCTGTTGTTCTGAAGGCCTGTGTCTGCACGCATCAGGTACAGAGGCCTGTCCTTGACCTAGGCAAGACCGACACCAGTCAGAGCTACTGCTCAAGTGGGGGTAAAAACCATCCTTACTGAGTGCAGGCAGCAAGCAGCATGCTGCCCAAATGGTCCTTATAAAAATTTCATCCTCACCGTTATCCCTTGTCCTGTCATGGCCTGACACCCCCACACGCAAGAACATGCTTGGAAAGGGCATGGCCTCTGAACGCTTCGCTGCTAGGGGTCACTTTGCACCCTTGATGCTACCCAACTTGCATGCAGCAAATCTAGACGATGATCAGCACCAGACTACACACCTGTGCTACCCATGGATGATGACCTTCTTGGGCTTGTCAGTATGGCTGAGGACGCCAATAAAGAGCCAGTTGAGCATGCAGGAACCGATGCACATAGAGAAGAGCCCCACCAACCATGGACACTGCACCTATCCAGGCCAGGGGAACTGTCAGCATCGAGCTCATTAGCAAGACAGGAGTGACACTGCCGCAATGCATGACACATTGGGGCCCAGGGCACATGATGGGCACAGGCCAGAGGTGCTGCCATAACATGGCAAGTGCAGGCCAGAGGCACCACCACAAGGAAGGCCAAATGAGGGGGATGTGGGTCCTAGTGGCCGCTGCATAAGTCATTGCGAGTACACATGTGGGACACCTTGGAGGGAGCAGGCACATGAAAGCCTGGAGAGGAATTGATGGAGGAGGGGGTCATCCAGTCAAAAAGGCCTCTTGAGGCCAGCACCAAGGGTGATAGTATGGGCCATGTCACCCACTACAAGATGTACCTGGCCACATGAAAAATCTGTCAGTCTAGCCACACCACCAACAAGCAAACCATCACACACCTTGACCCCTCTGTTGTCCTGACTATCCAGACCATCTTTGTTTTGGGGCCTTTCAAGAGAGCAAATGTGTTGTGTATGTGGCAGAGTCACACATTGTCATGCGTAGCCATAACACGTGATCAATGCCAGACAATTGCCAGAAACATCATCCTCTATTCTTCTCTGTTTTGATGCTATCCCTTCTCTCCCCCCCACCTTTGTAATGCTCAAGATGAGAAGGTATTACTTGCCTGGTAAATACAGGCTGCTTTATGCAAGTTAAGACTATCTTGTGATAATGACTGCAGACCACTGGCAATCGCCAATGACTGACAACCACAGACAACTATCGATGAAGATGACAACTACCAACAATGACTGATGAAGACTGATGAAGACCGACGAAGACCAGCAACAGCTGACAAGGACTGATGATGACTGATGTAAGTCTGGGATATGCAGTGGGCCCAGAAATAAGCGCTGACCAGCCCAGGTCCCACATTACTGAGCATGAACCGCCCTTCACATCGTACATGACCGTTTCATATGTGAACTGACTTGATCTGCATGAGGCCATTGCTAACTTGTCAACCATCGATGTCGCCTCCTTGCCCCTGCCTCCTTGCCCTTTGCCTACGTCATCTCTTGCCCCTCTCACCCCTCTTATCATTTGCTGCCTTCCAAGTTCCCATTCGCCTCACCTCAAGCCACTGCTGATATCACACGCATTGCCTACCCTTGCTGGCCAATGCTACCAAAGCATTCCACCTTGCTAACTGTCAGCCAGTGCCATGCACGTTGGGCTTGACATCTTGTCTGTCGGTCCTTACTTGGGTCTGTGCACTGTTGGATATGTATATTACTAGTTATGGGTTCATTCACTCCTTTCTTGTATGTTTCTTTATCTCTTTCTTTGTCTTAGACTTGCTGCTTGTCTTGCTAGCATTCTACTTGACGCCTTTGCCATTGGACACCAAGCCTGGCTGCTCCTTTTGACCCTGTGCCTGCTGTCACGCCTTTGACATACCATTCATTCCTGCTCTTTCTTTGATCACCATACAATTTTTGCATACGACACTTTGTGGTTTGTCAGCAGCAGGACTTCAACTTCTCATTTTTCTTTCCCTTTTCCCCCCACTTGCTCCTTTCTCTGCATAGCGTACATGGTCTCCCCTCTTCTCAGACTCGACATACAAATATCCCAGCCTAGCCCTGGCGAAAGCTAGGCAACTGTGCCCCCCTCTCTCCATCTCTTTGCATCTGCTCTTTTGTGTGCTCATGACTTTATCCAACTGCTTGATTCTGACTTGACTCAGACCTGCCATCTCCAAAACCGTATGTCTCCTGTTATCATCTTTCTCTCTTTTGAACTCTCACATGGACAACCAGTCTGCAATAAACTGATGATAACCAAAGACAACTGTGGATGATGATTGTGGACGACAACTGATGATGATCATAGACGACAACCAACATGGACAACAACGACTGACAATGACCGACAATGACTGACAATGACTGACACTACCTGTGGACGACATCTGACAATGACTGTGGATGATGACTGATGATGACTGTGGGCAATGACTGATAATGACTGTGAACAACAACTGACGATGATCGTGGACAACAACCGATGTGGACAACAACAACCGACAATGACCAACAATGACTGACAATGGCCGACAATGACAGATGATGACAGACGACAATGGACAACAAACTGAAAATGACTGATGACTACTGACGCTGACTGACAATGACTGACAATGACTGACGACAATTGATGATGACTGATGACAACCCATAAGTGATGTGGTGCCTCACTCTGATGTAGATTAGATTAGATTCATAGATGTCTTCAGACCTGTAAATGGAAATTCTTTTTCTTAAAGATTATTAGTCACTGTGCAATGTGCATGTGCTTAAGTCTTATCAGGCGCAGCAGCAATTTTGATCATGAAAAAACATGTGACAAGTGTGACAATAACACACTAAGTTTTGCGCAAAGTTGTGAAAAACCGCATGACAAGTGTGACAACACTCAACTTTTAAGTTTTTTCATACAGGTTGCCACTTTGTGATAATGTGTGGATGGACTTTAAATCTATGCACAGTTTTTGTGAAGAAACAATGCCCAGAAAACCTTATTGTCTTTTCAGTGTGGCCAAACTTAAAGTATTTTCACAGTTCTTGTCACAAAAAAAAAAGGGAATAAACATAAAGTTTATGCAGAAGAATTTCAAAATATGAATTCTGAAAAATTTATGAGTTTATATAACAGTTTATTCAGTGCAAAAACCAAGGCATGTTGACAGTGATAGTTGCAGTTGAGCAATTTGGGCGGTGGGTCATATGAATTGTCATGGTCTCAAAGAGGAAGGTGAACCACACTGTGTGCAAATCATGGTATTTTACTGAAAAAGAGTTGTACAAAACTTTAATTAAGTGTTAAACAATTATAAGGGTTTTTTCATCCAGGAAACTTTGAAAAATAGTTTAAGTAAATACTTAGTAAATGTTGAGTGAAAAAAAAAACCATAAAAAAAACTTAAACTCTAATCAGACTCTTCCTGGCCCAATAAGTTTCTGGAAAAAATAATCAAACTCTTTTTTCATATTTTTTTTTTCATGAGAAAGAGCATGATTGTTCTTAAACATTCCCATACATCACATTGTTCACATGACATTCCAGAAATAAAAGCAAAAACTCTTTTTATGTGAATGATAAATACTTTGACATTTCCTCAAAAGTGTTAGACTCTTTTCTGAATTAATATTAGGGCTTAGGATAACAGATCAAGCCCATTTGCAAGGCATGCCTGCTGGTACCTGGTACCATCTTGCGACACCCTTCACCTTCACTTCCCGTGGTGCCACATGTGCTCCTGGAAGCTATTGCTCTATGCTATACCCTTACTAAGGGCAAAGACACCCATGATGATGCTGATGTGGTGACAGACTCAGCAGACCACAAATCCCAGTTGTCATTATCACCCTCCATGTTGCACATGCCCCTGCACCCTGGTACATCAAACCCATGCCCACACCTGACTATGTCCCTCTGCAACAGCAGTCCTTTGAGCACCCACTTGCCCATGGGCATGCCATCCTGCAGGATGTTGATATTATTATCATTGCCCTCCATATTGTGCCTGTGCCTGCACCCTGGCACATTGAATCCATTCCCATGCTTGACTGCATCCCTCTGTAATGGTGGTCCTTCTAGCACCCACCAACCAACAGGCATATTGGCTCCCATGCCCCTTGGAGCCCACCTTCATTGTCATGCCCTGCCCAACACCCCAATGCCTTGGGTTTTGCAGTTGTGGCTCCTTCAGCTATGCTGGCAAGCTTGATGCTAGCAGTACATGTTATGGATTTGGAGGTTTGGCCACCTAGGCCACATGGACAATCATGTACATAGACAGAATACATACAATCATTAGCACTTGAATGGACAGTAGTTTACAGTGTGCCCACACTAGTGCACATACCAGACACCAAGTATATTGATTACCTTAGCCACCCTCTTTTCATACCCTCATTTCTCCCTCACATTCACCTTTGGTTACCAGCACCCAATGCCCTCTTTTATACATGTAGTTACACCCTGCACTTTCCTCAGTTTGTGCCCCTCTTGCATGGTTACTGAGGTAAGCTTAGTTACCCTTTTTCCCCCATCATGCCCATGCTCACACTACATAGCATAGTATTTGTGTCCTTTGCACAGGTGATTAATACACATACAGTTTGTGCCCCTCTTGTGCAGTTACTGATCATAGTATTTGTGTCCTTTGCACAGGCCACAATCCCCTGCATGATCAATTGCACTCACTCACTCATCCTCTGGATTGTGTCAGGTTATAGGCTCTGCCTGTTCCACTAGGTCAACCACAGCTGCCCTATCTTCTCCTAGAATGCCTTCACTGCCTTCCCCTGCTCCCAAAGCTGCTTCTCCCTTACCTCCTAGTACCAAGATGTTGTCCCCTGCTCTATCATCTGCACCCATGCTATCCTCTTCGCTCCACATTGAACAACTCAGCACCAATGTTCTACACCTTGACATTGAAGGCACAAAGTGGACTATGTTCGCACTTTGCTTCCCAAAAGCCATGATTGCTGCTGGCCATTGGGGTTACTTTGACAGCTCCAACCCTTGCCCTGTCCCAAAGGATCCATGTAATCCCACTGACAAGGAAACACAAAGCAATCTGGCAATGGACTTGCAAGGATCAAATTGTGGATTATCTTCTGGATCAGCACATCCCCAAGAAGATTGCTTTAGATATCATGGGATTCAGAATAACTAAGGAGTGCTGGGATTATATCAAGAAGTGTTTCTTGGCCAAGAGCAAACATGCCAAGGCCAATCTCTACCAGGTGTTCATCAACATAAAGTGCCCCAGAAATAATGATGTTTGGGAGTTCCTCAATGAGATGAGCACCAAGCATCACAAGCTTGAGGTGATTGGTGTTACCATCTCCAACATCAATTATCAATGCACCATCTTGTGTTCCCTTCCCAACCACCTCTTGGCCTATATGGCCAACACCCTCACAATGCTCTCCCTCACAAGTGAAGTCACTGGAAATCCCATCAATATGGACAAGTTGCTTATCAACATTTCCAATAAGGCTGACCATGTGAAGCTATGGTGTGCGACCCAAGACCAAAGCCAAGGCAAGGGGAAGAAGGGCCAGACAGATGAAGCCCTTGCTGCTACCACCTCCAAGTGCGGTGGCAATCACAGTTACAACAACAATGGAAAGAAGTGTCACAGTGGGAAGTGCCACCACTGTGGCAAGAAGGGCCACTGGGTCCAAGAGTGCTGCACCAAGAAAAGGGAGGAGGTGGCAGCTATAGCAGCAGCATCAAACCCAAGTGGGTTGGCAGCACAGGCAAATATGGGCAATAGCAGCAAGCCCAAAAACAGGCCTGTGGGCTCTGCAAATGTCGCCATCATCAACAACTCTGATGACAGAGATTTCTGGGCAGCCAACGCTGAGATTGTTGACTTGTATGATGACCCAATGATGGGCAAGTTGGAATGGAGCAACAAAGAGGGTTATGACCCCCATGCAAAGGGCAAAGGGGAGGACGTTTACTGGCCCAATCCCAAGGGGATTGCATGGGACATCGAGGAGATGGCTGGCACAACTATCATGCCTACAGAGGAGGACACCCTACCCCACACTGAGCTGTACAACTCTGGTGTATTGCAGCATATTAGCCTGTACAAGGCTGATTTCACATCTTACACACCTATGTCCCCCCCTCTCTACATCGGCACTGTGAATAACCACAAGTTCCCTGCCATCGGAACAGGAACATTGGTTGTCCAAATGCTGGCCAAGAGAGGCAAGTCCAGCCTCACCCTCCACAACACACTCTATGCCCCCTCTGTCTGCTACATGCTAGTGTCAATTGGGACACTGGACAGGGTGGAGGGATATACATTCCGCATTGGCAGAGGCTGCCTCCAGATCATCACCCTGCATGGTAAGCCAGTTGGTGAGGTTCCATGCAACCCTTGCCACCTCTACAAAGTCAAGTGCTTGCTTGAGTCTGCCTATGCCACTGAGGATATGTCAGTCATGGAACTGCATCATCACCTTGGGCACATCTCCATCGCCACCACCCACAAACTTGTTGAGAGCAGAGCCATCCACAGGATCAAGCTCAATCCTGATATGCCTGAAGTCAACTTGGACTGCAAGGCATGTATCATTGCCTGCGCCACTTGCCTCCCCATGTGCAAACCACATGTCAGCATACCGGCCCAGAACTTTAGGGACAAAGTCCACACTGACATGTGGGGACCCTCAAAGACCCCAACCAAGGGTAGATACCATCATTTCATCACATTCATGGACAATGCCACTTGCTTCACCTTGGTCTACCTGATGGGCAAGAAAAGTAAAGCCATCAAGGCCTACAAGTTCTTTGAAGCATGGGTGATAACACAGCACAGCACCAGAATCAAGGTGCTACATTCGGACTGTGGAGGTGAATACCTCAGCAAGGAGTTCGATGAACATTTTGCAGCAGCAGGCACAGCGCAGAGGCTCACAATGCATGACATGCTGCAGTTAAATGGTGTCACTGAGAGGCTGAACCAGACACTCCTAGAGTGCATCTGAGCCCTCAGATATGCAAGCAGACTCCCCCAAACACTCTGGGGTGAGGCATTGCAACAAGTGACATGGCTCAAAAACTGGATGGGCACATGTGCACTGGACGGCCACATGTGTACTGGACAGCCACATGTGCACTGGATGGCCACATGTGCACTGGGCAGCCACATGTGCACTGGACAGCAAGATGCCCTTTGAGGCGCTGTACAGGACCCCACCTGATCTCTTGGAGGCACACCTATGGGGCTGCAAAGCCTGGGTCCACAATGACACTGGGTCGAAATTGAGCATCTGCACATGTGAAGGCCAGTGGATTGGCTTCGATCTGGACTTATGGGCACACAGGATCTACTGGCCCAAGTCTGACTCTGTCTGTGTCAAGCGGAATGTGTATTTCACATCAGCAGCTCAGCTTGAGGGGGAGGAATTTTGGGTGCCAACTGTGAGCAGTGAGCTAACTGCCACACTGGACACCCCCATATCTTCCAAATCATATTCAACATCTATTCCATCTTCAGAACCCTCAGCCCCCAAGCAAATCCAAGAGCCTGACAATCTGCCAGTACAGCTGTGCTGAAGCATGTGCATTTGCAAGCCCTTGCGTATCATCTGCAACCTGCAGTCTGGAGAGGGTGTCGCTGATCCCCACACACAAGCCCTTGAGGCCTCTGTGGGTAACCTGGAGGAATCAGGGGGAGTGTGGGCAATGGAAGATAGCACGCCCACACTGCTTGAGGACTTTGATGGCCTGGAGGCAATGTTTGCAGCAGAGACAGCAGATGCAGAGGCCCTTGAGCCTTGCATACTTGCAGAAGCAAAGTGCAGACCTGACTGGCCCCACTGGAAGAAAGCCATTGAGGAGGAGCTGGCCATGCTCAAGAAGGCAGGCACATGGAGGCTGGAGGATGCACTACCCAGAGCCAATATTATTGGCTTGAAGTGGGTCCTCAAGGCAAAGAAGGATGCAGCTGGGAATATTGCTTGCTACAAGGCCCACCTTGTTGCTCAAGGATTCAGCCAGATTGGTGGCGTTGATTATAATGACACATATGTGCCAGTGGCCAAGCTTACATCTATGCACGCAGTCATTACCATGGCCAATCGCCTTAGGATGGAGATGTACCAGATTGACATCAAGGGTGCGTACCTCAATGGCAAGCTCAATGACAACAAGGTGCTGTACATGCAGCATCCTCCTGGGTACAAGGCCCCTGACACTGGCACGTGTGTTCTGCACCTTGTCAAGACCCTCTATGGGTTGAAGCAGTTGGGCTGCCGCTGGTACCAGAAGTTGTCCAGTATCTTCCTTTCTCTTGGGTTCAAGCAATGTGCTGTGGACCAGGCCATGTATTTCCAGGTCATTGTGTACAAGGGTGAGCTTACAATCGTTGTTGTGCATATAGATGACTGCACTATTACTGCCACCACTGTCAGCCTCATCAAGGAGCTCAAGGCAGGGCTGTCCAAGCACTTTGAGGTTACCAACCTCAGAGAGCTGCATTGGATGCTTGGCATCAAGGTCAAGTGTGATTGCCCAGGTCACATGGTGCACTTATCGCAGTGGGCATACATTGACACCATCCTGCACTGCTACCACCTCTCTGATCTCAAGCTGCTCTCTACACCCATGGACCATCAAGTCTGCCTTTCCTCAGACCAGGCACCCACAAGTGCAGTGGAGTATGCCATGATGTGTGATGTGCCCTACTGTGAGGCAGTCAGCACCCTCAACTGGGCCATGTTGGCAACACTGTTAAGGGCCAAGGACCCTAAGGTGTGATGTGCACAAGTTTGTAAAGCAGTGGTGGGACTTGTACTTCAAGGGATTGCAGGTAGTGAACACTGGCCCTTGGATGTGCTGGTATGGTAGGTCTGCACGCGTGCAAGACACTAGTAGTGATAATGAAAGCTGTAGAGCAGAGTCTTGACGATGTTTGAGATGACTTAGAAGGGATGTGGGTGAAAACTGAAGGCACTGTGGAAGCTACAACACTTGGGATTAAACCAAGTCAGGCTTAAGGTGTTACCACCACAATGTGAGGGCAACACTGATTCAGTGTTGGGTCAAGTGAACTGTCCTAACTTGGCATTATGTTGCATGGATAGCTTTGTGCCAAGTTGTAGTTGGTATAAGAGAAGTGGTTCCCACACTAGAGTAGCGTCCTAGTGCCCACTTATAGTAGAAATGTACAAGACAAGAAGGGAGTTGAATTGACAGGAGATTCAACTTGCCATCTTAGGGATAGTAGTGAGCCTCTTTTATACTAGAGATACAAGTACAACTAATCACTATGTAGTAAGTCAGATACATTCTATGACTAAGGTACTACTAGGATCACTAAGCAACTCCAGCTCAATCAATAAGCACAATAGAATGTATCAGTCATCCAATCACTAATCACTAGGGCCAGTTCCCACAACTTACAAAGGCTGTACCGTATGAGTAATCATGGTCACCTAAGGCCAGTTACATAAGGCCCAACTCTAGGATATAAGGTCGACTTATATACATCTGGGCAGCTGCCATGACTCAAGCCTAATACTACTAGTACCAGTACTAGTTAAGAGTTATTGTACAAGATATGGAGTTATTCCAAGTTGAACTGACTCATGCATGAGTCCTAGGATATGTGCTACTAGGTTGGAGTCAGTATGAGTCACATGCATAGCCATAAGATCACATGATGGGAAATAATAGGTAAGCAGTCAAGTGATATGGTCATGTGATGGGAAAGTATTAGTAAGCAAGTGGAAAATGAAAATTGGAGCCTTGAGAATGTAACAAACACACCCAGATATCACCTTTGCAGTTGCAATGGTTGCCCACTTTGCAGCAAACCCTGGACCTGCCCATTGGAAGGCTGTAAAGTGGATCTTCTACTATCTCTTGGGCACGTGCAACCTCTGGCTCATATATGGCAAGGCCAGCAACCCCCTTAAGGGTTATGCAGATGCAGATGTTGTGGAGGAGCGGATCTGGGGCTTTGTGGCCCACATGATCATTGTGTAGATAGATACTTTACATATGATCACTTTGAATACACATAGCACTTGAATGGACATTTAGTTTATATTGTGTTGTACTAGCTGACAAGTACCATACCACCCTTGTTTTGCTTCCATCCAGTACCCCCATTTATCCAGACCTCCCAGTTGTTCTTTTTTATAGTAGTAGCCACTCTCTTGACTCCCTCAGATTTGTGCCCACTTGCACATTTACTGAGGTGAGCTTCTGCTTGTTACTTTACGCTTTTGTTACCTGTGCTTACCATGCATAGTTCATTACTATTTGTGTCCTTGCACAGGTGAATATAACTACAGATTTGTGCCCACTTGCACATTTACTGAGTTCATTACTATTTGCATCCTTGCACAGTCTGCAATATCCAAACACATTTGCACTTTCTCAATTCCATAACCTTTTAGTTGCATCAGGTTATGGGCCCTACACCCATATTATCATCTTGTGTTACTAGATCCACAGCTGTTGCCTCATCCTCATCTTTGTCAAATACTTCTGCACCCACTGCTTCTCCCAAAGTCACCTTTCCTAAGATGTCCTCTCCCACACCATCTCCCACTCTGGCAACCAGCCCCTCTTCCACTCTGTCTGCCAATGTTCCTCACCTTGACTCAGAGGGCATCAATTGGGCAACCTTTGCCTTCCGCTTCTGCAGAGCAATAATGCTAGCCAGATATTGGGGCTACTTTGATGGTTCCAACACTAGGCCTGCTCCTAAGGACCCAGACAACCCCACAAATGCTAAGAAGTTGGAGCAAAAGCAGTGGGATTGTGATGACACCATTGCTCAATGCCTTCTGAGCCAATGCCTCCCAGATGAAATGGCAATGGATATGGAAAAATACCCCACTGTGAAAGAGCAATGGGATATCATCAGCATCCTCTTCATGGTGAAGAGTGAGTATGTGAAGACTGACCTGTGTCAGGCCTTCCTGAACATGTGTTGTCCGAAAGGCAGCGACGTTTGAGAGTTCCTCTCCACTCTCAGGAAGAAGTGTCATGAGCTCAAAGTAGCAGGCATGACTGTCACAGAACCCGAATATGAGAGCATGATCCTCCAAGGGATCCCCAACACTCTTGCTGTCTATGCAGCTCAGACACTATCAACTCTCTGTCTTGCCACCAAGTACACCGGCAAGGCCATTGACATGTCAGACATCATTGACTCCATTTGTAAGGAAGCTGACTGTGTAAAAATGCAATGTGTGCTCAAGGAACAGAATGCCCCAAAGGGCAAGAAAAGTCAGTCAGACAAGGCCCTTGTTGCCTCCAGCTCATCCTACTGCCAGAACAACAACAACACCAATAAGTGTTGCAAAGGGAAATGCCACCATTGCGGCAGGGAGGGCCACTGGGTCTGGGAGTGCTGCACCAAAAAGAGGGAGGAGGTGGCAGCCATAGCATTGAACCAGAGTGGTCAGACCATGCAGGCGACATTGGGTACCAGCAAACCCAAAAATAAGCCTGTGGGTTCCACAAACACCATTTTTAACAATGATTCCAACTCTGATAGCTTTTGTGCAGCCAAGGAGGAAGAGGTCATTGCGTACGACATCTGTGCTGATCCCGACCTGTATCTAGATGACTCGGATTCAGAGGATGATTGGGACGATATCCAGGCCGACATAGAGTGCATCGGGGAGCAATCCAACAAGCTAGAGAGCATAGGAGATGGCCCCGACAAGCTGGACAATGAGGGGGAGGATCTTGACATCAAGGAGACTGCCATGGCCATCATTGCACCTGCTGACACAGACAGCACCCCACACACTGAGGTCTATGACTTGGGGGCATTGCACCACATCAGCCCTTACAAGGATGACTTCATGTTATACATGCCATTGTCCACCCTGCTTTATTTCAATGCTGCCAGCTAGCACAAGTTCCCTGCCATTAGCACAGGGACTCTTGTCATCCAAACACCAAATCACAGCCATGAGTCTATGCTTGCTCTCCTCCATACCCTCTACATGCCCTCTGTCACCAACACCCTCATATCTCTCAGGGCTCTAGATGAGGAAGGATACCAGACCCACATTGGGAATGGACGCCTTCGTATTACCTCCCTGCATGGTGACTCTGTTGCAGAAATCCCATGCAATGTGCACTGTCTTTGTAAAGTCATTCACATCTTGGAGTCCACCAACACTGCCGAACTCATCTCAGCCATGGAGCTGCATCACCACCTTGGGCACATTTCCATTGCCAGCACCTGCAAACTCATCCTGAGCAGGGCTATCAAGGGGATCAGACTCGATCCCAACATACCTGAATTGGACTGCAAGGCATACATTTATGCACATGCCACTCACATCCTGATGTCCAAGCCGCGCATCAGCATCCCATCCCAGAACTTCAGGGATGAGGTTCACACTGATGTCTGGGGGCCAGCATCTACTTCCACCATGAAGGGGTGGTGCTACTTCATCACTTTTACAGACGATGCGACCTGTTACACCATCGTATACCTGCTCAAGACCAAGGACCAGGTCCTCAAGTCTTACAAATCTTTTGAGGCCTGGGCCATTGCCCAGCAGCATTGCACCTGCATCAAGGTCCTGTGCTCCAACTGTGGGGGCAAGTATTTGAGCAAGGCATTTGGTGAACACCTTGCAGCGGTGGGTACAGCACAGCACCTCACCACACATAACACCCTGCAGCTCAATGGCATCACCAAGTGGCTGAACTGGATGCTCCTTGAGCATGTCCATGCCCTCTGACACAAGGCTGGCCTCCCCAAGATACTATGGGGCGAGGTGTTGCATCACGCAACCTGGCTCAAGAACTGCATGGCCACGCATGCGCTGGATACCAAGACACCCTCCAAGGCACTGTTTGGGACCCTGCCCGACCTCTCAGTAGCCCACTTGTGGGGCTGCAAGGTCTGGGTCCATGATGACACTGGGTCGAAGCTTGATGCCTGCACATGCAAAGGCCAGTGGCTTGGCTTCGATGTTGACTCATGGGCTTATAGGGTCTATTGGCCCCAGTCTACCACTGTCAGTGTTGAGTGAAACATCTACTTCACATCGGCAGGTCCACTTGAGGGAGAGAAATTATGGATCAACCCCATTAGTAGCAAGCAGACTGCTGCACTGGACACCCTCTCAACTTTGACTTTGCCATTGCCCCCCTTATCACCCACTATGTCCTCACCCTCACCCTTGCAGGCCCTTGAGCCTGACAGCCCACCAGTCCCACTGCGCCGAAGCACACACATTTCCAAGCCCTCACGTATCATCTGCAAGTTACAGGATGGAGTTGGACACTCCAGTGATAATGACCCTGAGGAAGCAGGGGGAGTTTGGACCATGGAGGATGGTGCACCAGTGCTGCTCAAAGATTTTGATGGCATGGAGTTTGTCTTTGCAATGGAAATGGCAGATGCAGAGGCCCTCAAGCCTTGCATGCTCACAGAGGCAAAGTGTCAACCCAACTGGCTGTATTGGGAGAAAGCCATCAAGGAGGAGCTGGCCACACTCAAGGCCACCAGCACTTGGAGACTTGAGAAGGCACTGCCTGGAGCCAATATCATCAGTTCCAAATGGGTCCTCAAGGTGAAGAAGGATGTGGCCAGCAACATCATTTGTTACAAGGCTTCAGCCAGATTGGTGGTGTTGACTATGATGACACTTTTTTTTTTTTTTTTTGGAATCAATTTTTGTGCACCTTGAGGTACAGAACCCCATGTAGCACTTCACGGACATGTACATGCGTTCTGAATACATTGAATAAACATTTAATCTTTGACTCTGCTGCAATCTCTCCCTTAGCCTGAGGCCAACATCGCATAACATGATTGTAGTAGAATCGACAAGTGTGTTCGCATTGCGCTGGGAGCCTGACTTGTATGGGGCATCCCATTTCATCCTTATACTTGAATCTTGAGGTGAAGTGCTTGCGCAGTGCTATCGCACGCTTTGCTGTTACAAGGAGGGAAATTATGTGCTCTGACTGAGTGGTGGGTTTACTCCGGGTGTGGTGTTATCTGGATATGATGTGGTGTAGACTGTTGTGTTAGACTTATCGATGGCTCACTGAGTGACAAGAAACATTGCATGGCATTGATGTAGTTTCCTAGCAGGGTCACTAAATTTGGGTCTTCTAAAAGGGTTTTGATGGTTAGCAGTTTTTTCTTCTTCTTGACTTGTTGGGCTAGGGCCCATCTTTCGTGAGCATATGCTGGGCAGAATAGGAGGAAGTGCCCTATTGTTTCTTCGTCTGCTCCACAAGCTGGGCATCTTGCGTTATCTGCTCTTTTGAACCGCTTCAAGTAGCTATTGAGGGGAATGTGTGTCAGCCTTAGCTGAGATATCAAACTGGTGGTACTGCACGTGATTTTTGTCAAACTGATTGCTTTGAGGAACTTGTTTGACGGGGTTGAGTTGTCGCTCTTTAGCATGATACATCCTCTTTTTGATTTGTGCCAAGTAGTTGTCCATTTGAACTTGAGCTGATCGTTGTGGGCCCTCTTTACTGCTGAAGGATTCGTGAGTAAGGGTTTTCTTAGGTACGGTGGGAGAAGTGTTGGGTCTGAGGTGGACCCCTCTGCCGCTTTCTTTGCCTCCCAGTCAATGATTTCGTTTCCCTCAATGCCTTCGTGTCCGGCCGTCCATCTGATTGTTAGTGTGTACTTGGTTTTTCTTTTGCTGTGGTGGATCTGGTGAGCGAGGTGTAAGGCTTCCCTTGCAAGGTGATGACCTGGGCTTCTGAGGTTCGATTGGAACACTTTTATTGCTGCCTGGTTGTCAGATCCAAGTGCGAAGGTGGTGCCATTTCTCCTTTCCGTGTAGATCAGGTGGAGGCCCAGTAAGATGCCTAACAGTTCTGCCTTGTGAACTGTGTGCTTGTCCTCCAAACTGAGGTGGAAGTGTAGTTTGCGCACGGGTTTACCTGCTCTCAGAAGTACCGCTGCCACTCCTACCTTTCCTTCCATGGCTGATCTGTCTGAGAATATTTGGACTTCTTCCTTTGCATTCTCGGCTTCCTTCGTCGAGCTTTCTCTGTCCTCGGGGATGCTAATCTTGAAGGGGTTCTTTGCTGCTGTAATTGGGTCACAAGATGTCACTGGGATCTTCTCGATTTTTCTTGGGTTGACGCTAGTCTGGTATCTGTTGAGGAGGTAGTGCAGGGCTGTTCAGTGGTGTTTTACATCGGGGGTATTCTTTCGCTTTACTATGCTGTGTAACGGGTGGTCTACCGGAAGCATGGCCATTCTTGTGAGCACCATGTGACATCGTTTATTGATGTTCAGCAGCGCTGGGAGGAGGAAAGTGCATGTGTCGAGTGCATCGGTTGGTGATGTCCATAAACCTCCAGTGATTGCTGTGGCAGCTGCTTGCTGTAGCATTGTTAGCTGTCTTGTGACCCTGGCTGATCCTATAACTCTTGATCCTGGTTGGTCACTTTGCGTGGGTGCACACCAGAGGTCGACGGTGTAGAGTGTTCTTGGGAGCGCAATGCTGATGTATAGCCGCCTTGCATATTTTGGTGTGATTCCCCAGGTCTGCTTTGCGATCCGCCTTAGCTGCGCTGCCCACTGGGTGCCCTTCTTAATCGCGTAGGCTTGCTAGGCCTTCCAATTGAGGTTCTGGTCGAAGAAGACCCCCAGGTATTTGGTGCTTGTAACTGGCTTGACTACTCTTTGAGGGAGCTGCAGTGGTGACCTGGCTTTTTGGCTCTGACAGTGTGCGAAGTCAATCAGCGCGAGTTTTGAATACTCTAGCAGGGAGTTGTGGGTGATGGTCCACTCGGCTATGCCGCCTTCCCTACCCATCATGTCTGCCAGTATCTTGTGCGCCTCCTTGAAGGTGTCTGCTATAGCTAGCATAAAAGAGTCATCCATGAAAGCCATCGCATCTTTGTCTTTATTGCTTGGGATTTTGAGTAAGTCAGCATTGTAGTATTGGTAGAGTGCCATTGAGAGGGGGTCTCCCTGGCTGATGCCATTTTCGATGCGGATGGGGGCCGACATGTAGCCGTTGAATTTGAGTGTGGTTACCCTGCCATGCAGCATGCTACTGATGAATTTGGTGTACTTGCTAGGGATCCTTCGCTTTCTGAGATTATGGACCAGTCTTTCTGGAACAGCATTTGGGAAGGCTCCCTTGATATCCAGGAACAGCACTGCTGCTACCTTTCCCGCGCACCACACAGCTTTGATTCTAAGTGTGAGGAGGTGTATTGCATCAGTGGTTGTCCATCCTGGGCATCCTCCAAAGTGGTTTCTCGGTAGTAGCTGGTAGTTCTCCGTGAGGAAAGAGATCTGGTCAGCCACTATTGCGGACAGGACTTTCCACATGGTGTTGAGCAGCGCTATTGGCTGGTATGCTTTGGGGACATCATAGTGTGGCTTGCCTGGCTTGCAGAGGACGACTGTGGTGAACGTTTTCCATGGACTGTACTGGAGGTTCTTGTCTAGCATCGCTACATAGATCGGGAGGAGTCTCTTGGTGAGCAAGTCAGCGTTTTTTGTCAGTACTATATTTGGGATGCCGTCCAGTCCTGGGGCCTTGTATGACTTTAGTTTCTTGAGTTGCTTCCGGATTTGTTCCTCTGTGACTTTGCCGGCTTTACTGTATGCTTTCGGGTAGACTGTGCCTTCCTGAGGGTCCTGTGTCTGCGGCTTCTGGGGGAAGAACCCTTTAGCCAGTGCCGTACCCTTCTCTACATTGGAGGTTGCCATTTTGTCGACTGCACCTTCCCTGTATTTCAGAGCTGGGATCCTTGCCTTTCCACCATCACTTGCCGGCACAGAGATGAGGCACTGCACAGCATAGATGTCTGGGTCTTTCGCCCTTTCGAGCTATGATTGCCAGTGCTGCTCTTTGGTTTTTTTCAGTGTTCTTGTGTAGACTTTGGCTGCTTCCTTGTGCTCGGCATGCACCATGTGCTCAGGATCGGTTTTTTGCTTGTACGACTGCCTTCCTAGCTTATTGGACCACTTCCGGAGAAGCTTCAGCTCCTTAGTCCACCACTGCTTTGATTTTGGGGTGATCTCAGTAATTGGGACCCGTTCCTGGATGACAGATTGGATAGCCGATATTAGCATTTCGTAGCTGATATCCAGTTGGTGCTGGTTGAGTATCCTTTCCAGAGGTGGGAGGCCCAGTAACTGGTTCTCTAGGGACGTTCTGAACTCTTCCCAGTCTACCTCCCTGAAGTTGGGGTATGGTGCCTTGGCAGCAGGCTCCATCAGCAGGTTTAGTATCATTACGATTGGAAGGTGATCTGTTAGTATGCCTCGTAGGTCCGTCCGTGTGTCACAGGAGATCATCATATGATCGGTGTGATCCGATAGGAACACTTGGTCCAATCGGCTCCAACTTCTGGTGATATTATGTTGGTGCGTTGGTGTTCTGCTGGGCAGGGCAAGCTCAAGTCCTATGTCCACGATTGCTTCTATCAGCACCTCCGCAGCATCCATCGCCTTGGGCATGAAGAGCCGATCGTCATTGGGGTCGTCCCATAAAGGGTGGTGATGGTTGAAGTCTCCTAACCATATGACATTTGCTATGCTGACTTCTGCTTGCTCCATCCTAGCACGATTCCTGCTGTAATAATTGGATAGCAGTTTAATAGTGTTGTTGTTGTTGCAGTTGTTGTATATGTTAAAAATTGTGATTTTTCCCCCAGGTGCCTTCGATTTGTATGATTACGACGTCACTGGATGGGAAGTCCAGTTGCGTCCAGGTGTCTATGCTAATGTTTGAGCAGATTAGCGTGATCACTTGTGATCTATCGGGTGTTGCACCGTAAGGTATGGGGTATATTGGTGTCCATTCCCTTGCAGCGATTGTGAATCCAAAGGGGTTGATGGCTGGCTCTTGTAGCGCGATTAGTCCGACTTCTATATTAGCTAAATGGTTACTACTGATAAGGTTATGTTGACTTAGGGGCGACTTGTTGACGTTTTGTTGCCAGATCGTTAGTTTGTCAGTTGTATCTAACATATTTTTGATTCAGGTTGGCAGAATTCCTCCTTGTCTTTGTTGGTCCACATGTAAAGTCGGCTGTTGTGATCATTGTCCCGTTGATCATCCACACCAGAGAGTTCACCTTCCTCTTTGTTGCGGTTTTTAAGGGGATTGTGTTAGACCCTTTGGCCTTCCTTGAGGGGTGTGGGTCCCTGCCTGGCCATCTGGGTCCTGATGTGGGGAGACTGTTTACCACATACCTTCCTGGGAATCGCTTGTCTAATGGTCTCCCCCTTTGATGGGGGGTTGGGCATTTAGGACAGTGGGTTTTAACTTTTTAGTTGTGTTTTAAGTTGGGTTTGAGATGTATGTAAGGATATGTGTATGTTTTGACAACTATTTCCTACTTTTACACTAACACTTTCATTGGCGAGATTTTAGCCACGGAGGTGGTGGTTGCCTAAAAAGGAAGTCTCTTCTCTCCTATGATGACACTTATGTGCTGGTAGCCTAGCTTGCGTCCATGCGTGCTGTTATTGTGATGGCCAACTGCCTCAGCTTCAAGATGCACCAAATTGATATCAAGGGTGCATACTTGAATGGCAAACTCCAGGACAACAAAGTCCTCTACATGCAGTATCCCCTGGGCTACAAATCCCCTGATGCCAGTACGTGTGTTCTGCGCCTTGTCAAGACACTTTATGGGCTCAAGCAGTCTGGTCGCTGTTGGTACCAGAAGCTTTCCAGCATGTTCAAGTCCCTCAGGTTCACGCAATGTAGTGTAGACCAGGCTGTCTACTTCAAGGTGGTTGTTACCAAGGGCAAGCTCACCATTGTGGTAGTATACGTGGATGATTGCACAATCATCGCAAATACCATCCACCTCATCAATGAACTCAAGGCCAGCCTCAGCAAGCACTTCAAGGTCACTGACCTTGGAGAGCTGCACTGGATGCTTGGCATTGAGGTCAAATGTAATTGCCCTGGTCGCCTTGTCCATCTGTCCCAATGCATGTACATTGACACCATTCTCTGCCACTACAACCTTGTCGATCTCAAGCCACCCTCTACACCCATGGACTACCAGGTCCGCCTCTCCTCAGATCAAGCACCTGCAAGTGCTGCAGAGTACGCGATGATATGTGATGTGCCCTACTGTGAGGCTGTCAGTGCCCTCAACTGGGCCGCATTGGCAACATGCCCGGACATTGTATTTGCAGTCACAACAGTTGCCCACTTCACTGCCAACCCTGGGCCTGCTCATTGGGGCGCTGTCAAGCAGATCTTCCACTATCTCTCCAGCACATGCGAGTTGTGGCTCATATACAGCAAGGCAAACAGCCTACTTGAGGGCTACACAGATGCGGATGGTAGCATGGCTGAGGACCGCTGCACCATCTCTGGCTACACCTTCCTCATTGATGGCAGCACTGTCTTGTAGTCTTCGAAGTGACAGGAGATCATCTCCTTGTCCACCACTGAGAGCAAGTATGTCATGGCAATGCATGGTGGCAAGGATGCCTTATGGCTTCGCAGCCTCATTTCGGAGGTATTCAGCAACATCACATCCCCCACCACCCTATTTTCCAACAACCAGGCAGCCATCACACTCACATGCAACTACCAGTACCACCTGCATACGAAGCACATTGATGTGTGATACCATTGGATCCACTGGGTCATTGAGAAGGGCTCCATCCGGCTTGTCTACTGCCCCACGGATGACATGGTGGCTGATGCCCTCACCAAGGCATTGCCCTCCACCAAGGTGAAGCACTTTGCTGCATCCCTTGGACTGTGCATGAAGTGAGGGGGAGTGTCACAGAGGAGTGGATCTGGGGCTTTGTGGCCCACATGATCATCATGTAGATAGACACTTTATATACAATCACTTTGAATACACATAGCACTTGAATGGACATTTAGTTTATATTGTGTTGTACTAGCTAACAAGTACCATACCACCCTTGTTTTGCTTCCATCCAGTACCCCTGTTTATCCGGACCTCCCAGTTGTTCTTTTATACAGTAGTAGCCACCCTCTCAACTCCCTCAGATTCATGCCCACTTGCACATTTACTGAGGTAAGCTTCTGCTTGTTACTTTACACTTTTGTTACCTGTGCTTACCATGCATAGTTCATTACTATTTGTGTCCTTGCACAGGTGAATATAACTACAGATTTGTGCCCACTTGCACATTTACTGAGTTCATTACTATTTGCATCCTTGCACAGTCTGCAATATCCAAATGTGTTTGCACTTTCTCAATTCCATAACCTTTTAGTTGCATCAGCAGATGGCAGCATGGCTGAAGATCACCATGCCATCTCTGGCTATACATTTCTTATTGACAGTGGTGCCATCTCATAGTCCTCAAAGTGACAGGAGATTGTCTCCTTGTCCACCACTGAGAGCAAGTATGTCACAGCAACACATGGTGGCAAGGAAGCCCTCTGGCTTTGCAGCCTCATCTCTGAGGTCTTTGGCAACATCAAGGGCCCCACCACCCTTTTTTCAGACAACCAGGTGGCCATTGCACTCACATGTGACAACCAATACCACCCATGCACAAAGCACATTGATGTGTATTATCACTGGATCCACTGGGTTGTGGAGAAGGGGTCAATCCAACTTGTCTATTGCCCCATGGACAACATGGTTGCTGATGTGCTCACCAAGGCCCTCCCCTCCACAAAGGTGAAGCACTTTGCCTCAGCCTTCGGACTGTATGTGAAGTGAGGGGGAGTGTTGTGGATTTGGAGGTTGGGCCACCTGGGCCACATAGACAATCACATACATAGACAGAATACATACAATCATTAGCACTTGAATGGATAGTAGTTTACAGCATGCCCATACTAGTGCACATACCAGACACCAAGTATATTGATTACCTTAGCCACCCTCTTTTCATACCCTCTTTTCTCCCTTGCATTCACCTTTGGTTACCGGCACCCAATGCCCTCTTTTATACACATAGTTATGCCCTGGGCTTCCCTCAGTTTGTGCCCCTCTTGTGCAGTTACTGAGGTAAGCTTAGTTACCCTTTTCCCCCCATCATGCCCATGCTCACACTACATAGCATAGTATTTGTGTCCTTTGCACAGGTGATTAATACACATACAGTTTGTGCCCCTCTTGCATGGTTACTGAGCATAGTATTTGTGTCCTTTGCACAGGCCACAATCCCCTGCACAATCAATCACACTCACTCACTTATCCTCTGGATTGTGTCAGTGCATTTGGTGGAGGCAAGTGTGATTGTGCAAATACAGCATGTCACAAAATGGCACAAGGCAGGGCAAGCACATATTCCAGGTGGTTTCCAACCAGGCACAATATAGTGTTGCAGCATGATGTGACAAAGGCAATTGCATATGCAAGGTACTGCTGAAAAGGCTGCCAATTGGGAACAACAAGGTGCTGTGCTGCAGTGCAGCAGAAGGTGAGTGCATGGGTAAGCACATATACAAGGCTGATGTACTGAAAAAAGGGCCCCCAATTAGGAATAACATGGCACTGAAACACCACAGAAGATCTGACCTCTCTCCCTGACAACACCTTGCTGATGATATGGCCTTTGTTACTGCTGTAATGCAGAACAGTGCCTGTGTGCTGAGTTTGGGGATGTTCCCCAGGTGACAGAAGAGGGAGAGAGAGAGGCTGCAATCCCAAAGATTCAAGAACACACAGATGAGGACTGGGGGAAGCATAGATGCTGGTGTGTTGGCATTGATTGTCAATGCATTGACATGATAAGGCAGCAGCGATAGCAGTGACAAGTGGTGATGGTGAGAATGGATGAGGGCGAGGGCGGGCAAGGGCAAGGGTGAGCAAGGGCAAGGAGACAGAGACAAGTTGAAGAGAACAGAAAAGAGATGGTCATGGCACAGTGGGCTTGCAAGTTGTTATATAGTCGGGGATCACACAGAAAAGAGGGGGATGAGGCTGTGGTTGCCTTCTATCCTGATCTATTGATTGACAGAGCTAGACTGGGGTATTTGTACTACAACAGCTACTCTATGTGTGAAGTAAGTAAGAAGAAAAATAAGATACAATGAACATTTGAGCCAGTGACAGGCTGTGTGGCGTTGTATGGAAGCGGGAAGAAATGTTGAAAATTTATGAGTTGTTGCAAAGGGTGCAACATTGAGACAAGGTGGCAGGAGCAAGGAATGGTATGGCGGTACTCAATGCCAACCTCTAAGTCTAATGGAGAAAACAAAAATATAGAAAAAGTGAACTAAAAACAAAAGAAAGAATGCACACAACAAGACCCGATTCCTTCTACTCTGAATCCTTTCTTATTGGTCCAGACCTTAGGATGGTCAGCAAGGGCAGCGCACTGCGCATGCAATAAGGGGCGGTGTTGTATCTGGGTTTGTTGTTGGCCAGTCTGATATGGGTGATCCAAGTCTTCTCAGCCAAGGAGGCTTGGTGAGTGGTGAGCAGAATGTCTTGACTATATGTGGCCTGGGTCCAATTGGCTGACAACGACAGCAGGAGGTAAGGAAAATAGGAGGAATGATGGGACAAGGAGGAGTGGCACATGGGAAAGGTGAAAGGTTGACTTTGCGTTGCTTGTGTTGTGTCATTGGGCTCAGGCAACTTGGGAGTTGTCACATGGTTGGAAATGACTGATTCTGAGGCCACAGCATGTATATGCTCTACACTGCTGCTGCCAATGCCTCCAGTTCACAAAGTCCTGCCACCACTATTATTACCATCGCTGCCATTACCATTGCTATTGCTATCCCTGCCATCACCACTGCCACCTATGCCTCTAGCTTCAAGACTTCTGGCTGTTGCCTGCTCAAAACTGCCAAAGCTTAGTCTCACCATGGCTTGCACCTCCAGTTTACAAAGTCCCACTGCCACCCACTCCAAGTTGTGTCCCCTTGATTGTTGGGAACTCACTACTTTATGGGTAGCAAGACTTGACGACAACGCGAAGTTAAAGGTGACTGATCCAAAGGAGTAGCAGGGAGACATTGATGAGGAAGAGGCAAAAGGCAAGAAGAGGCAGGATGTGGTAGACTGCTGGGAGCAAAGAGGAAGCTTTGAGAGGCTCCAGTATGGGAGTTGACAAGAGAACAGTCTGAGGACTGTTCATACAATTTCGCAGGTCTTATATACTAATACAGGGTGGTCTGTGCATAGTTAAGGGTAGGCATAATATTGAGAGACAGGTAGACATGTGCCCCTTTAGGGCAGGTAGTAATACAAGAGACAGGTAAGACTTGAACTAAGAATAGAACACGAACTAATAATAGATGGACTGTGGACTGTGCCGCAGTTCCACAGTAAGTCTTGTGACTTCATTGATTCTCAATCAACAGTTGATTGTTCCCACGGTTTTCCACATGTGGATCAATGGATGAGACACGCATAGAAAGCGCACATGATCAGGTGATCGTGTCAATGACCAATCCCTTGGTAGGTCATGTGTTAGGTTCCCACGGTCATGTGCTGTTAAGTCACGTGTTTGCTCAAGGGCTTGTAGGTCACATGATGAGTCACATGCTAGGTCACATGGTGGGGATTTCCCAGGGTCATGTGGTCGAAGTTTCTTATTGGTTGCTGGTCTTTGACCAGGCTTTAACATGGGCTTAGGAGGATGTTGGATAGCCACTTGGCTATAGCTTGGTTTAGGGGCAGTTCTTGTAGGACTCGTAGGGGTTTGGACTTGGTTTCTAGATGGCATGGACTTCATCCACGACTTTGATGGCTATTATACCAATATCAATATTATGTTCTTGAGGCTCCAATTTTCATTTTCCACTTGCTTACTAATACTTTCCCATCACATGACCTGTTCCAACCTCCTTTTCCATCACATGACTGTATTACTTGACTGCTTACCTATTATTTCCCATCATGTGATCTTATGGCTATGCATGTGACTCATACTGACTCCAACCTAGTAGCATGTATCCTACACTGTCAACATACCTTGGTTTTTTCACCTAATAAACCATAACATAAACTCAAAATTTTTTCACAATCTATATTTTGAAATTCTTCTGCATAAACTTTGTGTTTATTCTATTTTTTTGTTGTGACAAAAACTGTGAAAATACTTTAAGTTTGACCACACTGAAAAAGACAATAAGGTTTTCTGAGCATTGTTTCTTCGCAAAAACCGTGCATAGATTTAAAGTCTATCCACACATCGTCACAAGGGAATAATCAGTGAAAAGATTTAAAGTCTATTGTTGTCACGCTTGTCACGCGTTTTTTCATCTGATAAAATTTAATATATTTTTATTTCAAGATCTTTAAGATTTTCAGCAATTTCACGTGCATGCAAAAACCTTTAAGTTCCTTGATAAAGAATATTTAATGATATTATATTTTAGGATAGATTTTATCTAGACCTAATTGTAGTTTTAAATCATAGAAATTTATAACAAATAATAATTAATTTCCGAATATGCCCACCCATTGTGTGCGCTGCACATGCACTCCTGCACAACGTCGTCCTGTCAGTTGTTTGTTGGTCAGACAGTAGTTAGTAGGCACCATTGTCAGTCAGAAGGTGTGCTCAGTTGTAGTCATCAGTCATCATTCATCATCAGTCAGTCATCATCCATCATCGGTCAGTCAGTGTCAGTTGTCAGTCAGTTGTTATCCATTGTCAGTCCGTTGGCCAGTCATCGTCCGTCATCGCCTTGTCAGTCAGTCGTCATCCATCGTCGGCCAGTCGTTGGCCAGTCGTTGTCTGTCGTCGCCTTGTTGGTCAGTCATCGTCTGTCGTTGGTCAGTTGTCCTCCGTTATCGGCCAGTCGTCATCAGCCATTGTCCGTCATCAGTCAGTCATCATCCATCGTTGGCCAGTTGTCATCTGTCGTTGTCTGTTGTCGGTTAGTCGTCATCTGTTGTTGGCCAGTCATCGACCAGTCATCGTCCATTGTCGGCCAGTCATTGACCAGTCATCGTCTGTCATCAGTCAGTTGTCATCCGTCATCGGCCAGTTGTCATCCATTATCGTCCATTGTTGGTCAGTCATCATACATTGTCAGCCAGTTGTTGTCTGTCATCGCCTTGTCGGTCACTCATCATCCATCATCGGCCAGTCGTTAGCCATCGTGGACCAGTCGTCACCTTGTCGGTCAGTCGTCAGCCAGTCGTCAGCCATCGTGGACCAGTCGTCACCTTGTCGGTCAGTCGTCAGCCAGTCGTCGTCTGTTGTCGGCCAGTCATTGACCAGTCGTCATCCGTCGTCAGTCAGTTGTCATCCGTCGTCGGCCAGTTGTCATCCATCATCGTCCATTGTCGGTCAGTCGTCATACGTCGTCGGCCAGTTGTCATCCATTGTCGGCCAGTCATTGACCAGTCGTCATCTGTTGTCGGCCAGTCATCAACCAGTCATCATCCGTTGTTGGCCAGTCATCAACCAGTCATCGTCTGTTGTCGGCCAGTCATCAACCAGTCGTCATCCGTTGTCAGCCAGTCATCAGCCAGTCGTCGTCTGTTGTCGGCCAGTCGTCGTCCGTCATCGTCCATTGTCAGTCAGTCATCATATGTCATCGGCCAGTTGTCGTCCGTCATCACCTTGTCAGTCACTTGTCATCCATCGTTGGCCAGTCGTTGGCCATCATCGACCAGTCGTCGCCTCGTCAGTCAGTCGTCGTCCATCGTCGCCTTGTCAGTCAGTCATTGTCGTCGTCTGTCGTCGTCCATCGTCAGTCAGTCGTCGTTGTCCGTCATCATGTCGGTCAGTCGTCGTCTGTCACTAGATCGATAAAATTTCCAGACCTGTACATAACACCAGTTGATGTGGTTGATCAGTATGCAGCCAATTGCAGGTCGCACTGATTGAAAAAAACCATGCCATAGCTCTATCCCCCTGCCGATAGGTCTTGGTTTGAGGTCAGGGAAAAAGGAATCCTTGTTTGAAGGGTAATTGAGACTTGGTTCCATATGGATGACAATATTCAATGCCTGACCGGAGATTACAGACCGCCTTCAAAATAATGAGGGAATTCACGCACCATTATTGCCATCAGGACGTCATTGTTGTGGCTTTGTTTGCCATTCACAAAGCGCAAGAGAACTCTAGGAATCAAATGAGTGCTCATCGATTTAGTGGTATCGGAATGACACGCACTTGGTGTTAATTGGCTCTGCATCTGCGCAAGTCAGGCGAACCCTAAACTCAGCACCCATAACTATGACAAACTGTAAAATGGGCAAGATGTCCAGCTGGAGGATAAGTGGCTTGTGATGACAAAGTTACCTCTTGAGCATCGGATTCAAATTCGGGATCAGAGGAGTGAAGAAGTTTTTGCACCCATCATATAACCCAGAAGAAATGGGACCTTCAACCTGACCTTGCAAGGCACGGACAATTCGAAAGTTTTGCTTGATGAACCACCTCCCATCATCTGGGAGGATAACTACGATAGACAATGTTCAGTGATCGCGCAAGGTCCCATGGGGTCAAAAAAGGGCAAACACTGACTGACTGCATCACATGCATGAACAAGACCTCTAAGTCACATGTTTTTGCCAGAAGAAGATGGATACGTGCTATTATGCATAGTGGTATATGATTCTTGGGTCGACCTTGACTGTTATATGGTTGCTTACCAGTTTGATTGGCTTCCCACTGTTCCCATGTGGGTGCCTGCCAGGAAGATGCGGTGCGGGGGGGATAGTGCCCAAGACCATGCCTTAGAGTCTGGCGATGGTCAAACCATGACCGTCTTGGAGTATTTCCGGGATACGTTGTCGGTCAGTCGTTGTCCATCGTTGTCCATCGTCGGTTGGTCAGTCATCACCCGTCGTCGGTTGGTTGTCGTCCGTCCATCGGCCAGTCATCATCTATCATTGGTCAGTTGTCATCCATGGTCAGTCAGTTGTTGTCCATCGTCATCCATGGTCGGCCAGTCATCATCCGTCGTCGGCCAGTCATCATCCATCGTTAGTCAGTCGTAGTTGTCTTCTATCGCCAGTCAGTCATCTCCCATGGAGTTGCAGCGGCGCATGTTGACAGAGACAGTATGGATGGGTTTAGCATTCATAGGGATGGGGTGGGGGTGACAATCAGGGATTTGGCATTCATCTCACCATCAGTGAGCATAGCCTTGGCACTATTCTTCTCCTTGTCAGAGGAGTCGCCGGTGCGGGTAGTGGGAGAACGGAACTTGGAATGAAGGGGGCAGGAGGAGGAAAGTGCGCACTCGCAATGACAATTAATGCAAACTGGAGGGCAAGTGCAGTAAACCTTGGTGTGCTTCGACATGTTGGGGCACTTCTTATGGTGGACATCCTTGGCATGAGCACTGCTATACAAAGGGCAGATGATGATGTCCTTAGGACGATAGCATCTGTCCAAGTCGTGCCCAAGAGACCAGCACCTATCACACTGGCTGATCAAGGGGCAAGATTCATATCGCCGAACTTTAGAAGTCCAATTGCTGAACATATGGGGTGGGTTGCAGATCATGTCCTTCAGATGAGAGCTGTTGGGGTCAAGGAATGCGAAAGAGATAGAGCCATGTCTGGCATCCGGGTGTCTGGCTGTCAGCCAGTACGGATCGCTGAGCAGGATAAGGTCCTTAAGACCAATATTACAGGCGAGTTCCACATGGAGCTTCTCTGCGTTAGGAAGGACATCCGAGGGTCTTTCGCGCATCGTGGGGATGGAGTTGAGACTCACTCGAGTGTAACCTCAAGCTGGAACAATGGAGTAATGTGGGCCAAAGACCTGGGTGAAAATAGAACAAAGCCGGAGAACTTCATCGGATGTCAATGGCTGTGACTTCAATGAAGGCGCCAATGACATCCTGGGTGGCAGGTGGGAGGGTGCTTGGGAGATAGTGCAAGACGGTAAAGGAGTACCAAGAGTCGGAGATGTTGGTGACACATGTGCTCCTCGGAGGTATCGACTGCGTTCGGCACAGGTGACAGTGTCTCTGATGGGTACTGCGGTACCAGGCTAGCTTCAGTGGTGGGGAGGGCATGAGGGGCCGGTGGACCCGCCATCTCAACCAAGTTGGGTTCAGATGCGGTGACCTTGAAAGGTCTGGCAGGTGAGACCTGACCCGCAGGTTCCCCCATCAGGGTATTGGGAGGCTGCATGGCTAAGGCGACCGAAGTCACCTCAACGACCGGAGTCAAAGGCACCCTGGGTGGAGGCGGCCTGGTCATGGCTGGAGCCAAAGTTAGGTTGACACTCGTCGCCATTGGGTGACTGTCCCACAAAGAGTGGGATGAGCAAGTGCAGGTGCCGGCTCCTCAGTCTTTATACCCACCATGAAGTTGGCCTTTGTCAAAGTCTTGTCCAGTGCACTGCGGTTACAGGGGGAGGGGGAGGGCTACACACCTAGGAGACGCTCTGAGAGGCGCATTGTATTGGGTCTGTCCATTTGGCCTTGCGGCCACTGTGGGCGGCGGATTTGGAGAATTAATCACGTGTTGAGCAACAATGTAGCTTGAGCTTGTTAAGGGCATTGAGGGTTGGACAGCCAAACAAGATATTGAGTCCGGTGAGTCGACATCCAGGCCAGAACTTCACAGAGGAAAGAGAGCCGAAAATGAGAAGAACGGACCGAAGAAACAAAGCGACACGCCGGCATTTGTTGTGGTGTTGATCATGTGTTGCATCATGACTGGTGTGTGCATCGTGTCATCGTAAAATCTTATCTTTCTGCTTGCTTGCTGCACTATGGAGCTGTAGAAATTAGATTTTGTGTTTCCTCCAAAGGCTCTAATATATTTTCACCAACACGCCACCAAGTAATGCTAGTACAAGAGATAACAGATCATGTGCGTTTGTGCACCAGTAAATGCATGCTTTTTGCCTTCGTCCGCCTGCATGAAATTCAACGCCACGAGCCTATGAAATGGTCTCAGTCCCTAGTTCTAGTTTGATGTCAGTCCTCTTCAACTTCAAAGTATGTTGTGACCATACCCGGTCCAGTGGTAGCGCGTGAATGCATCAAAATTTGATAGAAGCTAAGCTGATGGGGTGTATGCAATATGGCAAAGGATACCCCCCAATGGTACAAGTGCCAAGTCGTTCTCAAAAGCATCGTAAAAGAGTCGACCACCCACAAATGGTTGCTTGCGATAGGGGTCATGTGAAGCGTCGATTTTTGATAGCTCCTTGAACCTCTCCACAATGAAATATGTCTCTGTGTATCCAGCCATCACTGCCATGAGGCCACAGTATGTGTAACTGAAGATCTCTTGAATACGACCGGCATGCCAATTTTCAGGAATTTTTTGTCCGACCGCAATGTGGCTATCTTGTTGTATATGACTGAATCTGCTGAAAGTGATGTGCCCTTGACCAAATCTGTCATGTTTGATTCCTAGCCAGATTCCTGGTCGCAAAGTCTACATGCTAGTGTGATTAGCCCAGAGATAAGGTCCAATCGCCTGATCACTGGAAAATCTTCTCTTCTTGTATGCATTGAGTAGTTCGCTAGTATGACGGTCCAGTCTTTCAGGTGCCTTCGATTGTTGTTTGGGTGGAGACTGGGGGCCAGGGGTGAGTCCCCAATTGTGTGCAGATCCCTTATAAGCGTCCCCTTCTTGTTCGATCCGAAGTGTTGACCAAATATGTCTGCTAGTTTCTTTAAGGGTTCATTAAGATGAAGTGAATTGATAATCCCCCTTAGTCTCTGGTTCATACACAGGCACTGAAAAAGAGTTATTTCAAGCTGGCCTATGATTGGTTGTCAAAAAGGTACAGACAATCACGAAATTGTGTGCTGCGACATACCAAAATTTCCATTCGTTGGAATCTGTTGGAGAATGTGGTTGTACCTTTCAAAAACCCAGCAGCGCCAAGCGTGGGTTGGTCCAAAGCAGCACAGTAGCTCTTTCATATGCAGAGCAACATGGTGAGATGGTACGAATTCATATGAAGGAAACAATTCGCATATTCCCCTGAGGTAGGCGAACATAGTATCTTCAAATTCCTGAGCGCTCGCAGTAGTGACAGATCTCATGGTAGCAATCTTGGTTGCATGCACGAGGGCGCAGAAGTTCGTAAACAGCTTGTATTTGTGGTCTTCAAATGGCAAAATGCCCCAGAGGTGACCAAGTGTCACGATGAGGTGAACAGAACCAAACATGCACCATCCATCAGCAGAAATTTTTCCGTGATTGCCATCCCCGATCCTCGTTGGGGAAGCAGTACACCACGTAGGGAGAATGGTCTTCTCCATGTCACTCCAGACTTCCTGCAATGTTGCATGACCTAAGACACGTGTCTTTTTTCACTGTGAACATGCTTCTTTTGCCCATGCAAAGCGGATTTGATCTTGGCATTTCAACTGCCCGCTGTCATCGACGATTCCAGCTTCCTTTCTCTATCCTCAACAATCAGCAAGATCTTGAAGAAATGTAAACAATAACGCACCATGTCTCTAAGTTTGTTGATCAACACACCCTTACTGAGGGCCTTCAAGCTGAGCGACTCCTTCGTCAAGTTGTCAAGAACTTGAGTGGCCAGTCCAACCAGAAGTGATTGTGGAAGGTTGTGCAGCACCTCTAGGTCATCTGCAGTTTCAAAGAGTGCTATTGCAGTGTTGAGATCCATGACTGTGAGCCCCCCCAATGAAGTTGCTGCTGTGACAATTTCAACTAGTTCCTTCTCTGCAGGAGGGTTTATGAGTTCGTCATTATCATTGAACCAACCCATATTCTGGCACTGTATCTCCTTTTGTAAGCAGGATGGTGCGGTGCATGCGAATTCTATAATCACTCACATATTCCTTCAATATCCCCAATAACACTGACTTTTTGATACCTTTCATGTTGATTCCCCAGCTATTAACAAGAATCTTGAGTGTTTGGGCTTTGAAAGCATCCAACCTTTCAAATGGCTTGCGGTGCAGTGCAATAAATGCTCTTTGGACATCCACTGATGACAAGAGAGTTGGCAATACAGGATCTGCAACAGTACCATCTCCATCAGCGATCTCAGAGTCCATTCCCCATATGTCAGTGCAGTGGCGCTTGAAGAGGATAAGGAAGAATAGATGCATAGAATCGATCATGGTATGTTTAATAGGACTCCAATATGGCAGCTGTAGCAACTTGGAGTGCCAAACACCATGGCAAGCAAATAGTGTGTTGCGCTCTGCCTCTGTACCTGCTTCAAGCCATTCAATTGTGTGGCTTCTGTGGTCAACATCTGTGCGAAGGTGCCATGTATCTTGATCCATATTCTTAATCTCATTGTGTGGCAAGGTACAATATGGACAGAAGTGGGTGGATGTGGCGGAGGTGCGGCCAGTGACTTGTTGTGCTGTGGGGGTATCACAAACCACAGGTACAAGTACATACTGTATCAAGTGTATCAACCTTTCTTGTAGTTTTGTGTATGAGAATACCAAACACCATGGTGATATGAGTTGATCAAGTCATTGACGAGAGGGGATAATAGATGATTGATTTCCTCCTTCTTGGGTTCATGTGGACCAGGGATAATTCCAACCAGGAACATGTTTTCAAGTTTGTACCACTCTTCAGGAGGTAGATTGAGGCATATCATATACATCCCAACAACTGAGGCTTTTTTTCCCACCTGCTTGAGCTGAAAAGGGTTGAACCCATCCATATAAAAGCTAAAGACATATCTTCCTTTGGATCCGTCTTGACAAATGAAAGGTCTTCTGTCTGCACCCACAAGATTGTGCAGTTCTGGGGCATCCCAGATGTCCCACATAGTGCCATCCCTGCTCAGAGAAACATCGCGGTCAAGCATATCTTCTATCCCAGGTCAGCACAGCATTTCTCCTAGCCACTCCTTGAATTCATGGTAAATGAAGTGTTGTGCGGGGACCGAGTGTTCTGTATGTTTGATAATCCGAACTTTGCAAAGCTTCCTGCCACATTCTTTGCTGGATGGCGTCTTCTTATAAGTACATTTATCTGGATATGAGTCGTGGGAGGTTTGGGGGTAGCATGCAAAGCACTTTGGGCAACACATATATGAACAAGCATCAGGGGTTAATTTCAGTGCCCTGATAACACGCCATGAATCAGTACCAATTCCATGTAGTAATCTCCTTGCTTGGTCCATCAACGACCCAGTTTGGGACAGGCACAACTTGGCAATGAGAGAGAGTCCCTTCAAGAGAAATCTACATGTGCTTTCCGAAACGCCTGAGATGATGAGCATTATGGCCACCATCACATAAATGGCCAGAATTATAGGGTCGATGTCGTCATGTATCAGTGTGAAGTGAGGTCCTATATAATCTGTTAAGGAAATGGCACGAGGACAGGGTGTTCTTTGCGTACCAGTATCAATCTCCCAGAAGGGACCTGAACACAGCGCCACACAATCAAAAGCATCATTGATTCTCTTCCAGGCATAAAGCTTTAATCCTTGCAGGCAATCTAGCTCATCCTCAATGTTGGAAGATACGTTCCATTTTGCGACCTCGCATTCCTTGCGGCCACCAGTCTTGATTTTCTCAACTTGGTCCAGTAAATTGAACATAACCGTCTTGTATTCAATGAAGCTGGAGTTAGACATGATGTCTATCCTAAGCGGTAGATGGGGTGGTGGATCTCCGCCCAGGGAGGACTCCTTGAATACAAGTTTGTCACATCCAATATCAGCACGCTGCCACAACTGAAAGTCAAGTTGACAACTTTCAATGGCCTGCATGATTTTGTTTTCTTGTTCATTAGCTGGAGCAGCCCATTGATCCGCCAAATTGGAAGGGCGAGAATCCTTATCTTCATCCCGCTGATCCTCCGTTGGTCCAGGCAGTATGTTAGCATCTATATCAAGGGGGGTTGGTGTAGGAGCGAGGGTGGGAGAGATACTTAGTAAGAGACGGCAAGGAAAGGGTTATGAGTTTCTCACCTTCAAGGTTGGTAGAATTTTCCACACTGGTATCGCCTAGTAACTGTAGGTTGCATTTGGAATGCTTGGCATTCTTTTCGTCTTGTTGATGGGCACAGAACTCTGTATACCCCAGATATCTCCCTTTGAGGGCCTGACCAGTGATAGTACTTGTGCGGTCCGCATCTGCACAGCCATGAGTTTTGCAAAGACAGAGTGAACTCTTTGACTGAGTTGGTGGCATGTCAAGGATGAGTTAAAGCCCATGCGAGATGACAGTGTGACGAAGTCTGGTTTGAAAGTATTCGAGTATTGAATATTGAACAGTGCAATGTGCTGTTGTTAGCAATGTGACAATGGCTTCGCTTAAGTGGCTCATGGCCTGGCATGTGGAGGTAGCTCTGTGACTTGGAGAAGCATGTCCGAATTCCAGGACCCCAAGGTCACACAAGGGAATTGAAGAAACACAGTAGCTTGGATGAGACCGAATCAAGCCGACCAAGGTGAGACGCATGTAGCATAGGTGGTGGTCAGTCCACACTGTGGGTTTGAAGGTGAAATGGCAGAGGCCACACTCCCAAAAGAATAGGAATGCGTGAAGGAAGGTGTAACAGCTTGAAGCGAAAGCACATGAATGCAAGGGAGAAGAAAGAGGGTCTATACTTGTCTGCTTGGTTGAAGCCAGGCGAAGTGGTTTAAGTACAAGTACGCCACATGTCTGAAAGGTAGGAATTTTACTGTGAATGGCATGCTCTGCTAACGAAATGGGTGGGGACAACTTCAGACAAGTCAGGAGGGGCGTGCCAGAAGAGTGAGTGATGGTGCATCTGCTTGGTGTTGTCGTCCGCCTTGTTTGCCTTGTCACTCGTCAAGGATTTGACTGGTGCAGGGTCATCACCAATGGAGTCACTGTTGCAAATGTTGGAAGCATGAGTCACGGTATACGAGCTGCCAACGTTTTGCTGCTGCTGTTGTGGCGGCCATTGCCATTACTGTTGCTGTTGCTGCTGCTGTTGTAAACGTTGGGGTTGTCGTCGTCGAAACATGGGGGACAAGTGAGATCGGCGATGCTAGGTTGAGTGCAGCCTCACATGACTTGGGAGTTGGGAGTGAAGACGACCGTGTCTGTCGGAAGCATTGGGGGTGGTTTGTCTGGCTTGTCTGGCTGAGGAGTGGCGGCCTGAGGGACTTGAGAACAGTTGAGGTGGGATGTGCACGTGGTCGTGGTCGCGGTGGGGCTCGGGCTTGTATGCAGTGGTGCTGGATTGCGAAGGAGCGAAGTGGTGTTGGTACGGCTGTTGTTGTCATCGTGCGCTGATGTTATTGTCGGAGTCGTCGCAGCTGTTTTGGGGAACTTGTGATTGTGGCTTCATTATCGGGTAAGCATCGCTGTTACCTGTCATGCTTGAGATATCGGGTTGTTCTTGTGCTCGGTTACTATCCGTATTGGCTTTGGTGGCTAAAGTGGCTTCGGATAATGGATTTAGTGATGTGGTGGTGATTACCAGCGTGACTTCATGAGGTGGAGGTGTGAGCGGTGGTGGCGGCGAGACTGAGGTTGAGTGGTTGTGAGCAGACGACAGCGAAACTTCATGGGCTGCCAGTGGAGGCACGGGCAGCTGCGATGAGACTAAGCTTGGGCTGTTTTGAGCAGCAGCAGGCTAGGCGATGGCAAGGCTGACACTAATGATTTGAGGGGCATGGACAAGGGTGTCCGTTTCGTAGCTGGAGCATAAGGGAAATAGTGGCGGTACTGGACTTGAACAGGTTTGAGAGGGCGGCAGCGGAAGTCTTTTGTAGACTGGAGGCATGGGTGGCAGCGGTGAGACTTCGTGAACTGGAAGCATTGACGACAACAGCAGCGGCTACAATGATAGTGTGGACTTTGGTGGGTTTGAGCAGCTGCAGGTGGCGGTGGGACTTTGTGAAGTCAAGGTGTGGGTGGGACTGAACTCAGACAGTCGAACATGGGGGTGGCTGATGTGAGAGGCGTGGTGGTGGTGGTGTAGCACTGCAAGGACCGTTGGGTCGACTAGAGCATGCTAAGGGCGAAGGCATCAGCACGTTGAGGGGCAGTGACAAGGGTGAACCAGCGAAGTCGTGGGCAGAGCAGCGTCAGGGAGAATGGGTGTGTGGGCAACGAGAGCCGAAGCTAAGGATGGTGTGGGTGAGGGGTCGACATCGGTTGACAGGCGCAGAAAGCTCGCTAGCAATGGGGTCCCTAGGCAATGTCGGCGTCTCAGATATAGGTGGCGAGTGCAAGGGTGTACACATGTACAGGCGGGAGACAAGGGCGCTTGCAGGGCTTGACTATACAAGATAGCAGCGTAGGCAGGGACGATTTGTACATGCTTGCTATCAGCCGGTCGAGCTCCTGGTCTTCTTCTTGTGGACTCAGACTTACTATCCTGTGGCATCTGGCAAGGGAGGTCGTATCAGGTGACAGGGCAATTGAAGGGTGCTGATTCCGACCGTTCTGCATGCATACCTTACAAGGTCGGAAAGATTACTCAGTTGACATGCGAACACTTTTCCAAAATGCAAGAGAATCTGAGAGATGTATCACTTTCACAAGAAATTTACAGAAGAAGGTATATGTGAGTAAGTATGGTTGTACCAAGAGAAAGGTCAATAGGTACTGGTCAATAGAGGAAGTGTATAGCCAGGGAACAGTATGGATGATCGTATTACTTTGGAAATTAGTAGTTCAAGATATGAACACCAGATCATCGATCACCTCTCCGTTGATCTCAAGCCAGTACAGACAAGTAAAGTCTGGGTGGCCCCAGTTGCCTACAATTTGGGCAACCAGGTAGTCAAAAGGCCTGTGGGACTCTCTACAGCCATGAACAGGGAATGTTTGACGGGTCCAACCTGGATGAGGATCAAAGCCTACAGATGCTAGCAGGATCCTGGTATGAAGAGCACCAAATTGAGCATCAAGATAACTTGTCATGCAGATGGTATGTAGAGAAGACTTGGGCTTGGAGTATACATCCTTACTGTCCTTCGGTATTAGATCCCATAGGACGATGTTTCTTGGGGCCGACTTGATGAATGAGCTGTTCCAAGTGTGTTTGACTGTAAATGAAGTAACCCGAACAGGCAATGGAAGCTGGATGCCCAGCTGCCCTGTGTGGCCAGCAAATGCCCAGCACTGGCCTGGACCATTGCCGCCCGACAGTGCCATCTCAGGGGGATGAACGATGGGCTTAGGACTAAACGATTTCCACAATGCCCTGTCTATACGGGTAATGTCGAAGTGAATGGATGGAGAATACTCCAGGGAGGTCAGAGCCGGGATTAATTTGCCTCCTTTCACGACATTTGCACAATCTATAGCCACTGGCACAGCAGGAGAGACTGATCCAAATGATGCTTCTATCTTAACTCGTCCGATATTTGTGGTGTGCGTGAAACAGATCCTGTCAGGATGGTTGAACCTGTCCATGGATAAACGCATGCCAATCACAGAATTGGCCCGAAAGATGACTTCAAGTGTAAAGTCTCCAATTGTTGCAGCTACTATCACAAGAAGACAGATAGTGGCTGCAGCGCGGGTGGCGAATCGATGGGCCATAGGTGTGCTTGGTACAGCCCCCAATATAGCTGGCCTTTCAGTACCGGGACCTGCTGTCAAAGGATGCAGAAACTCAGAATCCATCACTTGTTCGTTCTATGAATAAATTGAGTGAAATAACTTTGGAACATATCAGACACAGCCCACCCTTTGTGCCACTCCCCCCTCTACTACAAAACGTCGTCGACCAAACTGCGCCTTGCAGTCTTCATATGGTATTTGCAGCCCATCATAAACTTTTCCAAAGGGAATTCGCAACAATGCCATCTGGGAGAGCTGGTAGTTTGTTGGTCAGAAAAGAAGACCTTTGAGGAGGAACACTACCCGATCGGCCTGCTTGAACTCTGGTGAAAGATGAATTTGTCTATTACACAATTACTGTCATGGTATTGTATAGTCAAGTACTGAAGTACTGAAGAGCCGCATGCTGTAGCATGAAAAAATATTTTCTGTTCCTCTACTGCAATCTGCAATGTCGTGGCCACTGTCATCCTAACCACACTCCGGGCAAGAGTCCCAGTGCAGTGCGAAAGAAACTGGCTCCCATTCCTCTAACAAATTGGGGGACACTGTTTGGTGGAGCCACGACCACGATGAGGGCCGCGTTATTGTGGATTACATTACAGCCATTAGCCTGAGGAATAGTAGCAAAGCTAGATCTATTTAGCCGCCCCGCCGGCATATTTTCATGTTGTTCTGTCACACTCACTGGGATTGTGCCAGCATCTGTATGGCAATCAACAAGGCTCGATGCTGCTGGTAGTGTTGGAAAAATATAGTAAGTCAGCTGTCACAGTTAGCAGTTTGGGTTCCTCTCACAAATATCTGAGCAGCCACCTCATTGGGCTGTAAAGTATTCTCCCGAGTGCCAATGCCAAGGGCATGTCAAATAAAAGATTCCTTGCAGAAGGGAATAGGTGCAATCGTGCAAAGTATGTAGGCAATGCCTCTCAGCTTAGGTTAAGATTATGGGATGAAAAGAGAGAGGTCATGCCTGTGAAAGCCACCTACCCCATGTTCGTTGTCGCATGAGAACTTCCAAGAAACCCAGCAGAGATACTACATAGCCACAATCGGAGATGCTGCCATCAAGGAAAAGGTTACAGTAGTAACAGTACGAAGACTTCGGGAGTACAGCCTGAGGTCAATATCGGAATGCGGGATTGGGATTGCAAGATCGCGATGCAGGTATCGAGTCAGATAAAGGAAACACAAGCTGCAAGCCATTCAGTGATGAGGGTGTTTCTGTACTGTGGCGGCAGCCCCCACTAGTAGGAACAAGTGTAGGAACGACGCCACCGACATTTGGATTTGGTTGCGGGGCATCCTTATCGTTTGATCCTGCTATAAAGTGAGCCATGTCATTGCATGCGGAACGTGTATGGGGTATTGCCAGTGGTGATACTGTGATACTGACTTGATCACCGCAAGAAACACTTCTCCCTCCTTGTCAAGTCCTTTGCGTCCCTCAGCTATGCATGTCATCGCCACCTCGGTTCATCCGTTCTACTTTCGATCACCTTCGCCTCACACTCCTTGTGCTATGGCACTTCCCCCCTTTTCTTTTGTCTTCGTTCATTCTGTACTCTTTGCCATCATTCCTATCATCCCTTCAACTCCGAGTCTCCGATGCAATGCCTCCCCTTTGTTCTCGCTCTCAGCAATGGACGACGCGGGCTCACATTCGACACAACCTCCCCTCTGTGCATAGGAACGGATTTCCTGTGGCCCCGCTGTACTCGGAGGCCTATTGTTCCCCATTTCTGGCAACTGTATACTATACCGCATTTAGCTTGTGAATTCTCCTTAGTTCTCGGATTCGTACTCGTGCTGTGCACATCCCTTTTCCCTTCATGCCCCTCATCGGTTTCCCTTTCCCTCCTGTGCTCCTTGATCTCTGATTTCTTTGTTTGCTTACTCCTACTTTTGGACGGTCACTTGCACTTTACATCAAGTCTGCATGTATATACTGTAACTTGAAACCACCTTGGAATTCACCTGTAAGACAATCAGTCTTTCCACTTTGCGCTTTCTCTTTTCTTTTGTGTGCCATCTCCTAAGCTTTTGTCCTGAAGCTTTCGACGTTGACTCAGAGTCGCCGTGCTAGCGGCCTTGATTTCACAAAGATAATCTTTTCCCTTTTGCCTCATCTTGCCTCAGGTCCAAGTTGAACAACCGCTTCTTGTCCCCTTTCATTGAGTGGCTTATCCTTTCTTGGATTAGTCTCTCTACTCTCTCCTCTTAACCCTTACGACCTCAGGTCTGCCTTCCTTGCGATCTCACATGCAAGTTCCTTGATCTCACTTCACTGCCTTCCAAATTCATGCGGGTTTGTTTTGGGCTCGCTTCAACTGATACATAACGGCGGATCAGCATCCCTTCTTGTCCTCTTACCACCACCATCCCCTTAGGGGGCTCTGGTGTTCCCTCCCTCGCTGGCAGTTCTCCCCATCTGAAATATGGCGGACGCTCCAGGTTGTACCACAGACTGGGGTCGGGCTCACGCCTGGCTCTCCCGTGTGTCGAAGATCGGGTCCTCCTCGGAGTCTCAAGGCCGTCGTCCCCTGGCCCTACCTTGCCGGCAATGTCTGGCACCCCCCTCCCCCCCCGCCCCCTCCTCTCGGGCTCTTATCACTCTCCGCCCACGCTTTACTGAAGACTGAAGAACAGCGTTCAAATGCTCGCGCGGACTGCTTGGTTTTGCCCCTGCCCCGCCTCTCCCCCCCTTCCTCTCTCTCCCCCTCCTCTCTGGTCTGCCCCGGTGGCATGACCTGTCCCTTCCTTTCCCCACGCCCTAGCCGCGTGGACCCGGCACGCGGGCCGCTGGCGCTTTCCGCCGCGTATATGCCCTCACCACCCCCTCCACTCAAACCCATGACCCAACCTTGTGGTACCCCTCTGCCGGGCCATGGCGTTGCCACGTAAGTCCCGCCGCTTCTTTCTCAGGGAAGTCGACCGCATAAGCCCCAGACCTCGGTCTGGGCTGCCATGGGCCCTATTGCGTTAGTGGTCGGAAGATCTGGACCCGACTGGCCCCCCTCCTCTCTACACCCCTCCTCTCGTACCCCTTACCCGCATACCCCCTTCGCCCACCAACCCCTAATCAGGCGCTTAAGCATTTTCCCCCCTCCCCACCCACCCCTCCCACGTACGCCCCACTGACCCCCACTCCCCCTCCCTTTTCTCCCGGGTCCAAACACCCGCCACCTGTCGCGGCACCATGTGTGTGATTGAGGTGCAAGCGGCGGGTGCAATGGCCGCCACAGTAGGCCGGATCAAGACAGCGCGCGCGACGATGAGGCAGCGCGGCTGAGTCAGGACATGTAAGGGGTTAAGGTTACGCACAGAGTAGAATTAGTCAGTAGCGTACATGTGTCTGATGGCTCGCGCTAAGGACAATAAACAATAATTCAAAAAAAAAAAAAAAAAAAAAAAAAAAAGGCGGATCAGCGAACAAATGGTCATATTAGTTAATAATGACATGACAGACATGGATTGATCAGCGCTCAGCATTTTAAATGCATCATGGGATTATTGTCAACCCCTTAGAATTTTCATCAGTTATCATCTCTTCCACATGTAGGGCACATTCACCCTAGGACACCCCAAAATCAAGCCACCCACCCCCCCTGAGCTAATGTCCGTACGAATGGGTCCATCCTTTCATTCTCCTGCATACAGCCGTGTGGTTTAATTGTGCCCTCCTCCATTTCAGCTGTTTTCCAATCTCCGGATACTCCGTCCTCTCTGGAGATTCATTATTCATCCAGTAAATCTTGGAAATGGACAGGCTACTGTCTGCTCAAAATCCTCTTGCTAATCTCGCATGGACCTCCTTTTGGTAACGATGACCTCGATGAAGTTTCGAGTGCGTGCCCATAATTTCGCTGATGTCATTGTGACCAACCGTCCTAAGTCCTAAAATCACATGTACTCATCCTCTGAGATCGTGAGTTTGAATATGCAGCTAGTCAGTTTATCAGAGCTCTTTCCTTGGTCATGGTGAGACAACTGTGATTCCAAAATCGCTTTAACACTCTGGCAGCCTGAGGCCCCCCTCTCTTGCTGCAAGTACCAACTCACCTGCCCTGGAACTGCATCCGAAGTCTTGGTATTGTCTATATTTCTGGATCCATGCTCCACAGCTTTGCGATCCGTCCGTGATCCTCGCATGCATATAAATTCTTCCTAGATGCTGTTCATGTCTATGTAAATGACGGTAACAAAAGCGACCTACGCCCCTTCCCCTCATTACTATCATTAGCGCATTGAGTGCAGTGGCATTCCAAATTTCCATTGAGCTGCGTCCACGATCGATGCCTCCCACTTACTGCCAGTGTATGTTCTTCTTGTTTATAGTGTGACAGATTGGACTCTTGGCTGACTGGTATGATCCCTTTAGTGATAGAATTGGCCCTGACTACCGCTGCAAAGGAAGGCAGGGAAAGGTTCAGCCTTACTTGGCTCCATCAACAAAGTGAGGAATGTCTTGTCCCACATGTTTTATTGGACATTCAGCATGTATGACAGTCTGTGTTCAAGCCAGAAAAGCAAAAAAGCGAATTGGCCCTTGTCTGAACAAGGCTATTTTGTGCACATTGGAAAATGGGGTAGTTTACGAAGTTGCCTTCCATATTACCACTGACTTGTGCTGTCCAGGAATGACTGGGATATTTCTGTCTTCAATGTGGGATTCGTGACAACGACATTTCAGTCTACATGTCAGCTGAGGGACATCATGAGTGCGTAATGACAGTGGGCCCAGAGGTTCAAGAATGTTCAATACTTACAACCTCTTTGTGTCACAGGTACACACACTGCAATACAGCTGTCACCATAATAGCACAACCATCCATTGCCCCCAAAACACACAATGATATATGTAGCCCTTCATCCTAAAATACCATCTGTTCATGTGATACACCTGGCCAGCTTCAACAGGAAAACAAAAAGTTAAAGAGCACACTTCTGAAGATGGAGATTTGCCTTGCCCGTGCTAATTCTCTGATTGATATTGAGAACAATGGAGACGTCAGCATGGTCACAGGGTGGCCTGACGCTGTCATGGAACGGGTGAGTCTCTATGCTTCTCAATCCACCCTGTTAACATCGCTAATATGCATCCAAGATCAACCATCTTGTTGTATTGTCCAAGAATCGAAAGCACCAGGTGTGCCAGTATATTCTTGGTTTGTACCTTCAACATGCATCCTCATCTAAACTCCAACCAGATCTCCCTCATGCACGCAGAACAGCTATACTAATATAACACAGAATTACTCAGTGGCTATCTCGAACAAGATTTGCTTGAGAGGGAAGAGCGCGAATCTCTTATTAAAGCATACCATGAGTTGGATGCAGACTCAGAGGAGGAAATGTAACAAGGTGGAAACTGTGGGCGTGGAGAATAGCGGGTTGCCGCTGATTCAGTTTGGAATCATTAGTCCTAGAACATCATGCTTAGGTTGCTTTAACTTGTCGTTGACTAGATGGCAATGAATTGTAGAAAGCTTTTCTACATGCTTGCCTCTTGTGTATATCAGAACATCAGACTGCAGAATGTTGGAGGGCAGACAGCGCACGTTATCACCACATGACTTTGCCCCTTGACCGGCCTGTCCCGACGCGTCCAAACTCCAACCATCCTTGTCTCACATGCCCAGCCTCGTCTTGTCCATGCCTCGCCTCCAATTTCCCATCCTCAACCCTCGTTGCTACCCAATCGGAGCCATCCCTCTAGCAATCAAGTTGCCCTGCTCATTGCACCCCGACCTTGTGGCTGACGACTCGTGGATCGCCCACTTCCCTTCGACCAATGTCGATGTCAAATACTCAAAAGACCATTGTTCCACCTTAGAGTCCGCCTTTCACTCTTCCCCCTCTTACTCACTTCTGCGCATAGAGTTCTTGTTCTGTACTGTCATAACTTTGTGTATAAAACCCCACATCTCACTCTGTCAAGAGGTGAGGCTGCAACCCGACTTCCTTCTTGTCAGTTTGTGTGCCGATCGTCCGACTGTCTGACGATCTTGCAAGCCCGCTGCACCAACACTTGTCTTTCTGGTCTTTGCCTTTGTGTTCTGCTTGTCATTTTCGTTTGCTCCAGCCAACATTGACTGCTCTTACTTCGCCCCACTCCGACTGACTCTTGCCTTGCCAACACTGACCCCCTTTGTCTTGCCGCCACCTCAAGATCCTCATTGGCACCTCACACCGACATATTCGCTTCTCCTGTTTGGCCGCCAGCTTCGCTGACCTCAATCAGTTACCTTGGCCCTGCGCACTCTCATTCTAGGGCCTTGATTTCAATGGCATTTCAGGTCCCTTGATGGTGCTTTCTCCCCCTTTCAACTCTTGTTGTTCTTACTGAACCCTTTCATACTGGAAATGTACATCGGTAGTTTGCCTTGATTGCTGTCCCACGCCACCTTGTTCTTGTTCTAGTTAGTTTAATTCACTTCTACTGTATGAGGGTATCCGAGCTAGGTCTATAGTAAAGTCTTACGTGACTAGTATGCCGCAAGTGCCAGTAGGAGCAGCACCAAAGATGTAACACAGACCTGGAGGGCTACTAGGGCATGCCACAGCCATATATTTGTTGTGCTAGTAGGAGTTGCGGGCGACGGTGGCAACTGACAGCAAATCTGTCCCACCACTGCGACAGCAACCATCGTTCCCCAAACCCATATCTGAATTTCTTTCAAATGCAAATTATAGCCCAAGACACTCTTTTGCTAGTTTACAACTGAGATGTACCCTCAATAAAACTCCCCTCTCCTGGACCCACAATTTGTGGTCGCTCATGGCAGCGACATTCTGTAACCCATTGCACCCAAGATGGGGCACTTAAGTCCGAAGGCTGAAAAGACAGAACAAATTCTGGAAGCTTTGGGTGTGTTGTCTCACCAGAAACCTGGTGAGACAATGGTAATTAGATCTTGATGGGTGAATGCAAGGCGAATGTACCTGAGTCCAACAACACCCCTCCTCTTTGCTTGTCAGTAGCAGCCACACTTGTAGGACATCTCCTTCGCATGATGTTGATTTATATTTATTGAGAAAAATATCCCCTACTTCCAGTGCACAGGATGAATGTAAAATCAGAGGCCGCATAATGGCAGTGGTGTTGCAAACGCTGTACCAATGAGTGGCAATCCCTGTGCGCTTGATACCAACAGTGTTAAGGCTTCAACGGGCCTTGATAGTACAACTTGTACTAAGAGTTGAACTAGTGGCGAGTACTTGAAGATAGTAGAAGTCTCTAGTGTTGCTAGAGACGACTCTGAGAGGCTTATGTAAGAGATGAGGGAAAGGGGAGGCACAAGGGGAGCTTTCAAGAATGTTGATATTGAGAATCAAGTCAAGCTTAGGGCTTGACTGTCGAAATACAGGGTGCTTATATACAGGCAGGCGGGTGCACGTGCTACTATCACTAAGGTAGGTAGTTCTGGTCAAGAGGGGGCTGTCTGTATCGTATGGTACTCCGCGGACAAGTGCTGTGGTCTGTATGAGTCAAACAATAGAGAATGAGTGAGAGCGAATGACAGATTGACAAGTTGCCTAATCCATCCTTAAGGGTCGAACAATAGCGGCGGGTCATTCCAAGAAGAGAAGCGTCGTCATGATATGATGACGACCATAAGGTTTGAGGTTGATCCAAGGAGATCTGATCTCCATGTGCCCATTCTGGTCTAATGGGCGTCTAGCATAAGCAACTACCCTTTAAGGTAGTCCGTATTAATGGTGACCCAATTAAGGGCCATATCACTATCTGCGTCGTCTGTGGAGCTCTGCGTGGATGAGGGATTGTCTGCGGATCCTCTGGGAGAGGTCGACTGGTAGCCCTGACTCTGGGGCAAGGTGCCAGCTATGGGCGACAAGGTAGTAGGTGTGATTGAGTGGTAACTGCCTTCTCTACTGGTGCGTTGGTGTATGGGAGCTGAAGAGGGACTTGTAGGTGACAGGGAGTGCTTGTGGGACACAGGACTATCTGGGGCAAGGTACTCTTGCCATGGTATGACGGGGGACTCTTCTGGGGACAAGGCATGCGTGTTGCCTCCAGGGACATCAGGTTCATATGGAATGAATGGTTCTGGCTCTAAGGGCGGTGCGTCCTCCATGGGGCTGTCTGGGTCTTCCAGTGGGTTCTCTACTGGGGGTGGCTCTTGGTACATCTCCATTGAGGAGTATTCCCGACGATGGATGTTCCAGGGGACAGGGACAAGGGGCTCAACTGGGGGCTGATCAAGGGGTGATGATGGTTTGGATGGTTCACTGGGCGGCAATGGTGGCAGGTCTGGTAGGGATGATGGGTTCAATGGTAATGGTCGCTTAGGCGTGGATAGGGTGACAAGGAGGGGGTCCGACAAGGATGAGAAAAATTGGGGTGGATCATAACAGACAGAGTGACAAAAAACCTTTAATCCCTAGGGTGCAGGTTCATAAGTGAACTTAACACCGACATCCAAATTAAAGACGTACATTATCACTGACTATTGACCCCAGGCCTTTTGATGTTGTGGAAGACTCGGTGGTCACAATGGATTGGTCAAGTGAAGCAGCAGCGGCTGGTGTGCTGCCTACCTGATTCTGTGATCCAATACTTTCCTATGAAGCAAAGATTGTAAGAAACTGTGATGTCAGGCTCTTGGAGGGGTACCCACTTTTTTCTGAGTTTGTTGTTCGTCAACTTCATCTCCTAGAATTTCTCTGGTCCGTCAAAGAAGTCAACATTCCCTAATTACGGAAAATGGCTCACCTTTCTTAAATCCTAAGCTCCACAGATCAACTACCTTGGCATCCTCAGGCTGGGTATTCTTGACTGGTGGTATGTGAAGCTTGATATTGCTGGGCAGTTCTGGCTGTGCAAGCATGAATGGAGCAAATGTGCTGCTGGTGTCACCCAGATCAACCATAGTCAAAACACCTGGTTGTATGGGTGTAATCGTTGAGAAGAGGCGGATTTTGGTAGGCCCTGGTCGCATGTGTAAGCCATAGAAGTTGTTGTAGCAGATGGCAACTAGAAATGGGGATTTTTCGAAATATGCACTGTAGGAGCCTCTCAGCAGTGTATGTGTGTAAATTGGGCACATGTGAGATATTCATTCTGTAGGCCTTTCTGCCATCTCGAACCATCACGAGTCCATCAGCACCCCATGCATACTGATTGGTGATGCTATTTAAGGCTCATGTGAGAGCTTACAGTGCTTACAGGCCACAGTTTTCTGGCTCCAGCTTATCAGCAAGGGGGTCCATCGGTGCCATGTGCCCATGCAAGCATTTTTCTCAGCAGATATTCTGCCAGGTAAAATTTAATGGGTCAACATGAGGGCATTGCATTGCAACCCATTATTTGTTCGATGTGTCCATGCAACCATAATGTCCCTGTATCTTATGGTGCAGGAAGTGGGCTCAAGCAAGACTGTTGCTTGGCAGTTTTGGGCCATTGCAAGCTTATGGACATTGCTTCTGCAGGGGCGTTATTGGCCCATGCTACCCAACCGGCCACCTAAATTTAATTGGAAAGTATGTCAGAATTCTACAGGCAACAGCAGGCCAACTTTTATGCAAAAGGCAGTCCATTCATGTCCAGAGCCCTATGAGCAATTTTCTCAACAGCTGCTTCACATTCTGTGAGTTACGCAGGACCCATGAAGGCCTCACATAGAAACCATTATTTAATGGGCCCATCGCAGCACATTGCCAGAGTATCACACATGTGAAATGGCCCATGCGAGGCTGTAGTTCAGCAGCTATCATTGAACTATAGCTATGCCTCTGCGTGCCTGCCTGCATTGGCGCTGTGTGTCTTTTTATTGTCTGATACATACAGGTCGGCAGTGTATATTAATTGGAATTCGGAAGGCCTGCACAAGATCACACATTCTACAATGGGTTGCTCTAAGCATGACTCCAGAAACACTTCATTTATATCAGGTGGCACATGTGAGAATTTGCAGCAACCATATACTGCTTCTAGCACAGTGGGATAATAAGTGAACCTAACGAAAAGGTGGAAATCAATTGGGGTCAGGCCGTATAACTCTAGTGAAATCAGGAGGCAGGTGGGTCATCAGTAAATCATTAAACCTGGAATATGCCTGTGTGGCCATTGAACGCCACATTTCACTTTGTCTTGCTGCCCATGCAGCATGCCCTGGCTGTGATCGGGGATCAATAAGCATTTGCTTCTCTTGCCAGAATTGCTCTCTATGGTGAAAAAATCTGACAG
>Ga0307510_10000263_pt1 | contig 47934 bp, 48 predicted proteins | sample 12_EM_MG_FD_207224 | JGI IMG/M metagenome (GOLD analysis project Ga0307510, IMG submission 207224) | Populus trichocarpa ectomycorrhiza microbial communities from riparian zone in the Pacific Northwest, United States - 12_EM | ecosystem: Host-associated > Plants > Roots > Unclassified | place... | reverse complement strand
ACAACCATCAAGGGCAAGCCAGGTATTAGCAGTGTAGGCACAGCAAGCGCAAGAGCAAGACCAGCCTCCGCCTCCCCGCGTCTATTAGCCGCAATAGGAAGGGGAAAGTGCCTGCGCAGGCGAAACCCCCCGTGCCTTGGATCCCTGTAGACCTGGAAGGATCGTTTCTTGGGATGGAAGGACGTCCGGGCAGAGATGAGGCTGGTGATGGGCAGGCCGGAAGCGATGGTGATGGTTATGATGATGGTGGCTATGATTCACTGTGGCTGAGAAATCTGATATACTGTAGGAAGCCAAGAAGAAGCGACCATCCACTTTCTCGGTTTTCCATGGCCTGTTGCACATCCACGCATTCTGAGGCCATGCTTTCTACAACATACAGTACACCAGTACACCCAAGTATGTATATTATTACTGCCTCAGCATACGTAAGAGGTCCCAACAACTCCCTCCATGACCACATCAAGGAAGTCAATGGCATTGTGTCTGTCATTCTGTTTTCTACCTCTTGGGCTTCTCTTCATCGGCATTGGCCTGATCATGGCAGCACTGTCATCTGTATTGTAGGCTCCACCAGGGTAGAACATGTTCTGCCACTTCTGCACAATAGCCCTCAATGCAAAATTAAACTTCTTTACCACTGCACTGGTATAAATGGCATGGAAGAGTGTAGTGGGAGGCCAAGTGGACATATCAGCAGGGGTGTGGAGTACTGTGCCAGAGCTGTTTTTTGTCAAGTTTCAGGGGGTTGGCTGGCCCTTTGCACCACTCCATCATGTGCTTAGGTTTCCTCCATGTCATATGGTTTCCACATCCCCTCCTAGCCCAATCAGAGACCAAGATTGGACTCAGGTAAACAAACTGAGTCAATTGGAGGTGTTTCTGAATCATGTGCACTAAATTTGAGTTTGGACAAACTTTTTAGCATTTTTGAAAAGGGCTTACTGTCAGGAACTCACTACTTTATGGGTAGCGAGACTCGACGACGGCGCGGAGTTGAAGGTGACTGATCCAAAGGAGCAGCAAGGAGACGTTGAGGAGGAAGAGGCAGAAAGCAAGGAGAGGCGGGACAGAGTAGACTGTAGAAGACGAGGGGCAAGCTGCTGATGATGAGGGAGCTTTGAAAGGCTCCAGTGTGGGGATTGACAAGAGAACAGTCTAAGGACTGTTCACCTAAATTCGTAGGTCTTATATACTAATACAGGGTGGTCTGTGCGCAGTTTAGGGTAGGTACAATTACAGGTAACGGGGGACTGCGCAGTCGATGCGCAGTAACTGCGGATTACATTATACATCTCGATTAGGGTCTAGCCCTAATGAGTCGCGTCTTCGTTGATTGAGTCGCGTCGTGTGTTCGTTGATTGTTTAGTGGACGCGTCTTGTTGATCGTTCCCATGATCTGCCACGTGTTGATCAACAGGTTAGATGCACGTCCAAAGCGCGTCTGGTCAGGTGACATTGTTGATGACCAATTCCTTGATAGGTCATGTGTTATCTTCCCAGGGTCACGGGGTCGTAGGTTCCCAGGGTCACGTGCTGATAAGTCATGTGAGGTACGAGTGGTGAAGGGGTCACGTGATGAGTCATGTGTAGGGTCATGTGATATGTTCCCACGGTCACGTGGTGCTAGAGTTGTGGGTTTGTTGCTGAGACTGGGGGGCGCGAGTACCGCTCGCAACAGTATCCCCTCTTTAGGATCTCCTTGCGCCTGCAAGGCTCGTATGCATATCCCCTCTTTAGGGCGATTACAGGCGTGGAATTCGGCGACTAATTCTTTGGCATGTGTTAGTTCTCCAGCTGGGATCCATGAGTTGTCTGCATCTGTGTAGCCTTTCCAGTGGACGAAGTACTGTGTGCTCTTGCGATTTCTTGTGGGACGTGCTGCTAAGACTTTGTCGATTTCATAATGTCCTTCTTCTCCTCCAACGATTTCTGGAGGGGGTCGCTTGAAATTGGGTCCATGTGCTTTGTGTTTCGTGGTAGGGTTTTAGCAATGAGTTGTGGAAGACTGGGTGAACCCTCATGGTCTCGGGTAGTTGCAATTTGCAATTCGTAGGTGAAGCCCATATGACCTTGAAAGGTCCGTATTGTCGTGGAGCGAGTTTCGCTTTGGGGTGTGTCGTTTGTAAGTTGGTGGCTTCCAAGAGTACTAGGTCATCTTTGTGGAATGTGTAAGATAATTCTTCAGGTCCTCCGCTTCGCATTTCTTTAGCCGCAATCATGAGTGCTGCAGTGACTTCTTTGCGTATTTGCTCTAGGTATTGGATGCGGTCATCCATGCTTTGTAGTCTGGTCTGTAGTTGCAAGGGTGGTTTAAAGGTTGGCTGAAAGCCATACCAGACTTCGAAGGGTGATCTATGGGTGCTGCGGTGCAGTCATGCATTGTGTGCGAATTCGATAATGGGGAGGAGTGTGGTCCAATTGTCTTGTTGGAAATTTCCACAGATACGAAGGTATTGCTCGATAACTTGGTTAACTCATTCTGACTCGCTGTCAGTTTGAGGGTGAAACGCAGTGGACAATTTCTGCTTGATTCCGAGCTTTCTCCAGAGTTCTTGTGTTACTTGTGCAGCAAATTGTGGTCCTCGATCAGAGATGATCGCCTTGGGAATGCCTGTTCTTTTCCAGACGTTGTCTACTAGTAGTTGGCTCATTTGCTCAGCCATGATGGTTTTATGACAGGGGGATAGAATGATGGCTTTGCTGTGGCGGTCGACGACCGTGAGGATGCTGTCATATCCTTGTGATACTGGGAGGTCTATGATGAAATCCATGGTGATTGTTTCCCATATCCCTTCAGGGATCTTGTTGGGCTTGATTGGTACTTTGGTTGGTGGCCGTATCTTTGTAGTTTGGCATGTGGCACATCCTCGTATATAGGCTTTGACAAATTCGGTAATGCCTGGCCACCAATATTTGTGTGAGATTAGTTCGATGGTTTTCCATTGTCCTGGGTGTCCCATTAGGTTGTCATGAAATTGCTGGGTAACTCTTCGTTTGAGTTCTTCATTCTTTGTCTTTGGAATGTATATTAATCCTTTGTAAAGGATTAGGCCATCTTCGTAGTTCCATTCTTGTAATCCTTTGTTTACTTGTCTTGGGCCACTAGTGAGGATATCTTTGAGTTTCTGGCCTGTCAATGTGTCTGTCTTTATTGCTTCTTGTATAGCTTCCTTGAGCTCTTCGTTGATTCCCGTAGGAATTGCCATGTTATGTAGTGCCCGTATATGGAATTGCTCTGGCTTGAGTAGGAATTTTTCCAGTGTGAGCAAAATTGTTTCCGCATTCTCGGATGCTATCCCCTCTTTATAATCTGGATGCCTGGACAGCGCATCTGCCTTGTTAATTTTGCCAGGCTTGGGGATGATAACGTAGTCAAAAGTGCCAAGGAATAGGGACCACCGCGCTTGGCGATGTGTAAGCATTTGTTTCGTGGTAAAATACTTGAGATTCGCATGGTCCGAAAATATCTTTGTCTGGTGGGCACTGCCTTGGAGGTAATGACGGAAATGCTTGAGAGCATGAATGATAGCCAGGAGTTCTTTGTCGTGTATTTCGTAGTTGCGTTCGGCTGGCTGGAGGGACTTGGAGTAAAAAGCGACTGGGTGCGACCGTCCTAACGCGTCGTCTTGTTCTAGAATTGAGCCCGTGGCATAGTCGCTAGCATCGGTAATCAGGGTGAATGGTTTGTCGTAGTCCGGTAGGATTAAGACCGGCGCGGAGGTGAGTGCGTGCTGTAACGCAGTAAACGCGGTTTCTTGTAAATGGGTCCATGCCCATGGTTGATCCTTCTTTGTAAGGTCAAAAAGAGGTCGTGCCAATGTGGAGTAATCTTGCACGAAACGACGGTAAAAGTTGCAAAATCCTAGAAATTGCTGGATATTCTTGACCGTCTTTGGTCTAGGCCAGTCTTGCACTGCCTTGAGTTTCACGGGGTCCATGCGTAGTTCGCCTTCGGAGATGATAAGTCCGAGGTATTCAACCGAAGTTTGGTTGAAGGAGCATTTGGCGGGTCGAAGGTAAAGGTCCAACTTGAGTAAAAGTTGGAAAACTTGGTGCGTCCAATAGACAAGTTCCGTGATTGTGGTTGCGTAGATAAGGATGTCGTCGAGATAGACAACTACGTGTCCTCCTTTGATTAATGGACCAAATTCGATGTCCATGAAGGTCTGAAATGTCGCGGGTGCATTGCATAGTCCGAAGGTCATGACTGTGGATTCGTATAATCCCATGGGTGTCTTGAAGGCTGTTTTCCATTCATCGCCTTCATGTACTCGGATATTGTTATATCCCCATCGTACGTCTAACTTGGTGAAGAATCGCGCTCCCAATAGTTTGTCGATGAGTTTGGGGATAAGTGGGATTGGAGCCGCATTCTTAACAGTAATCGCATTCAGTGGGCGATAGTCTTGTACTGGTCACAATTTGCCATCCTTCTTATCGATGAAGAAGAAGGAGCATGCATGGGGTGCTTCGGATTGACGGAGTGTGCCTCTTTTTAGGCCATCTTCGATGTATTCTTTGAGGGCGACTTTCTTGATAGGTGTAAGACGATAAACTGTGGTTTTCTTCATTTCCATGCCTGGGATGAGGTCTATCTTGTGATCCCACAGCTGGTGCTTGGGTAGTCGCTGTGCTTCTTCATCTGAGAAGACTTTGCCGTATTGATGGAATTCGGGGGGTATTTCGACATTCTTTGGTTGTTCTGCTTTGGCTAGAGTAGTTGACACCGTAGTTCTTCCAACTACCAGTTCAGGATAGGTAAGTGCATGCCATGCCACAGACATGTAAGACACTGTGGGTGAAACCACCAGTTCTGCTTGGATAGGAGCGTGCCGTGACGCATTCTTGGGAGGCATCGTGGTTGTAACCACCGATCCTGATTGTGGGGTAATCGACACCGTGGACGTAACCACCGGTTTGTATTTAGCCATATTGTGCTGCAACGCAACTATGCTTGTCTTGGGAGGTGACATCGTGGGCGAAACCACCAATTCACGTATCATGTCATTAAATTCTCCATGTAAATGGGCCATAATGCATTGTGTTGGATCTATGCCTTGGTAGTTGGATTCGAGAAGGTCATCGTAGTGGGCTTCCAATTCTTCTGTTGGAAGGAGCTGTGCGAGTTCCGACATTTCGTCTGGAATATTCGGGTAACAAGAGGTGGGACAACAGTCAAGACGTAGTTGGTTCTTTGCCCAGTCTATCTGGGGGTTGTGTGCCCTGAACCAGTCGGTTCCTAGGAGTATGTCATGCCGTCCGATATTGGTTACGGCCATTTCTGTGGTTTCCTTGTGTTCTTCGCCCATCTCCATTCACAGGATGGCAGTATGGCGGATTGGTCCTTGTTTATTCATGGTACCATCGACGTTTCTTGGGTAAATTGGTTTCGCTAGTGTAGTCGTGGGGATTTTGTGTGTGTTGATAAACGAGATATTACAGTAGATGCCTTCAGCTCCACTGTTGAGTATTGCATGAGCATTGATTTTTCTCCTGTGGCATACGATTTGAACTTTAACCTGAATTGACGGGGAACGTGTATTTCGAATCGTATCTACTGGTACATAGGGAGTCTTGGGGACTTGGAGATTTCGGAGATTGCTAGAATTACAACGGGATGGTGGTACAACTCTCACTGACGATGCAACAGGAGAGTGTGCTAAAAAGACAAGTGATTGATGTGGGCCACATCAATGTCCAGGAGGTCCATATTGAAGACGGACAGTGTCTTGAGAGTGGCGTCCATGACGTTCATGTCGGCGATAGGCACAAAGCGATTGGTGGACAGCTGGTTTGCTTCCACATTATCATGGATACTCATTTTATCCATGTTGTCTTCCGGGACGGAGTCCATTTGACGTAATGAGGTCCCGGGGCGTTTGCCTAGATTGCAATTGGTGGCGATGTGTCCTGGTTTGCCGCAGTACATGCAGAGTTTCTCTCTGAAGCGGCGTTCCCTTTCTTTGGGGGAGAGCTTTCCTCGACGAAACGAGGTGCCACAGCTACGTCCTTGAAATTGACTGCATCCGCGTGTTGCATTTATTTCCGCGGTAGGTTCTTCTTCTTCAATTGCTCGAATTCGAGGGGTAAAACGACCTCTTCCGCGTCCTCCTCCCGTAGAGGGTGTATAGGACCTTGGTGTAAACATGCAGAAGGAACGATCCAGGTCTTGAGCCTTGTCGACGAGATCTGGGAGTGTGGCTGGCTGGGGTGATAGGGCAACTAGTTTCTGTTGGAGAGCCGAGTTAATGCATCGTCTAAATGCATACATCTTGGTATTGTCATCGACTCCTGATCGTCGAGCATGTTGGGTCCAATCTTGGTACCAGTCGTTAAATTCTCGGTTGCCCATATATGTATCATGCATCCCTTTAATAGCTTCTTGTTGGACTTGGGGAGGGATGAATTGCTTCTGGAAAGCAGTCTGGAATTGGATCCATGTCCCATAATTGGTCGGATTGGCTGCTAAAGCGTCAGCGATGCGGTCGCTGGCCCAATCTCCTCCACAAGTACCAGCTTTGAAATTGGTCAATGCTGCTGGTACTTTCTTGTCGTCAGTATTGTAGACTGCGTTGTTCATTGTATAATAGTTGGCCAGGGTGTTCCAAAAGGCTTGGGCCTTTGTTGGGTTCCCATCATAGGGATCAGGGGTACTTCCCAAGAGTTTGGGAGTCGCGACGTTTCCTGCCATGATAACTGGGGGTGGGGGTGGTGCTGGGGGACTAGGTGGTCTCTGTGGTGGGCCTGTTCTTCCTGAACGTGGCTGGTGAGAAGGGATTGGTGGTATTCCCTTGGGGTTTCCTTTCGGTACAGGTGGTGTCTCTGGCTGGGTTGCGGCGGGTACTGGAGTGGCTTGCGAGGATCTCGAAGAGCTGGCAAGGGTCTGGGGTAAAGGCTCTTCCTTTGCTTTGCCTTTGGACATGGGTGGAGTAGGAAGTGAACTTTCTTCTGATATTGAAAGTTTGGAGCTTCCAGGAAGTGTACTTGTTGGACGGGACGGGGTTCCTTGGGGGCTTGGGGTACTAGGGCGACTGGTGAGTTTCTGGAGGGTAGCAACGATCCGTGTTTCAGCTTCTTGTAATAAGTTGCTAACATTGAGTGTGTCTTCGTCAGTGGAGGATTTACTGTGTGTAGATTCTTCGTCAGATTGGTCTGCATTATCTGATTCTTCAGATTTATCGCTTTCTTCTTTCTCGAATTCCCTGGGGATAGAGGGCTTGGCTTCTTCTGCTTCAGAAGTACTAGGACTTTGGAAATGTACCTTCTGGTTGTTGAGGTACTTCCACTCGGAGTATAGTGTATCCCACTTGATTTGCTTGTCATTGTAGGTAGCGGTTCGTTGTACAAAGTTGAAGTTTTCAACTTCGTCAAGGTGTGAAATGAGGAATCAAAATTTCCTTGTGGTAAGTTCTGAGTTATCTGAAGTAAAGTTCCAGATAGTTCCTGTTCCTTTACACCAGATAGCGGGTTCTAAAAAACGGGCAAAAAGACACCTAGTGTCTTTATAGTTTGCAGCAAAGGCGTTAGTGGTGTAGACTGGTATATACGCCTGTTCTTCTGTTGTAAGTTCTAGTTGGTCTTCAGTTGGAAAGTTATCAAGGATAGTTTGCCAAGAGGTCATGCAAGGGTGACTGTGTAACTGGGGTTATCCCAACTGTAGAAAATCGTACACACTTTAACCAGACAAGGAGTTCTAGTATCACTATGATGGGTAATGCCTCTATAATCTTCTAGAATACCGTTGATTGTGATCGAAGTACGGTATTTCCAAAAGAATTTATTAAAGGCCCTGATATGCGGAGTGATAGTTTGCAACTCTGTCAAGGGGTGGCTAATATGTTTCTCAGTACAATTTTGTAAGAGGAATAAACAATGTTGTTTGAAAATGTGGAGCTCCGTGCGATTTCTTGTAGGGGCAGTGACACCAAGATAGATAACTTCTGGTAGGTAGATCTGTGCTGTGGCTCCAACTAGATCTGAATTTCCTGAGACGCTGGTATGGTGACTATGGGGAGTAGAGGGCAGTGGTTGTTCGATTCTTGGTAATGCGTTATATGGTCCATGTAGGACTTCTTGGATGTGATGTGTTACTGGTACCGTGAAAGGATTTGGGGGTGGGGTTGGTTCTCGATAAACTTGGGGAGAGGGAATGGGTTGGGGACATCGGTCAACAAAGTTCTGGGTACAACGGAGTCTGTGTCTTCCTCTTTCATTAGAGGGTATGAAGTGTCCTTGTTCCTGGGCTAGGGCTGAGTGATTTCTCCGGCTATGTGGACTGGCCAGGTTGTCGGTTGTAATGGAGACCTTCTATAGGTCCTGCTCTGAAGAATCGGGGGTCCCAGAGGTGGATTCCAAGTGGGGTGGGGGGAGTCCCGGGGTAACGGCTATTGCAACAACAAAGGTCGATTCCGCAGAAACAAAGATCCAGGTTGTCGTCCGAAAAGGTGATTTCTCGGGCACGCCGATATACCGACTCAGGTGTGCTTGGGGGACTGGATTGAGGGGTACCAACCAAAGTGGGGGGTAATGTACTGTCCACGCTGTCGTGATAGGATGAATCGAGCGTGAGAAGGTTGGGTTCCAAGAGGATACGCTGGAAACGTTCCAGGTATTCAGTGTCTCTTCCCTGGGTATTTGGCTGGGTGATGGGGCAGGTAAAACTGGAAGGGGGATCGATAAGACTAGTGTGGGGGGTAAGGAGATCTGTGGTCCAGGCGCGGTTGTTCCACCGATATGTGAGGATTCGTTCGTTGCTGTAGATGAACTGGTACAAGTTAGTTGAAGTGAAATCTCTGCTTGGGTTTGTCTGGAGTCGAATTTCGTTAAACTCCACTTCAACTTTGGTTTCTGACACGTAAAATCTAGATAGAAATCTAATTCTGTGTCCGGCTTGGATTTGCATGACAATTTCCGGCCTGTGTGACGGGGCGAAGTAGTGCCAGAGGAAGGTTTCGTCGTAGAACAAGGAGATCTGAGTGACTGGGGATTGGTTGAAGTTATGAGCGCCAGAGAGTTGCCAATATGCAGTGCAACGTCTTGCGGCGTTAAGGATGTCAACGAGTTGGTAATCAATGTAATGATAAAAGCATTGAGCGCTGAAGAGTCAACCAAAGGGAAGGATGTCTAAGAGATCCTGAGGAACCAAGTGATGTTCGCTCCAATATGTAAGTTGGACTTGTTCCTGGAGGTTGGCGATTCTTGAGTAAGTTCGTCTTAAGATTTCTTCACGAAAATTTGCCACTTAAGACAAACAAGAAAAGGGGGCAAGTTAAAAAACCTTTGATTTATTTACACCAAGTATAAGTCCTTTGTAACTTACTAAGAAGTATTACAAAGGGTTTTCTAAGGGAGGTGTAATGAAATCAAAAGGTTTAGCGGGGACACGGGGGGTAGGTACGAAGCAAGAAAACTGGGGGTCCATGCAAAGTAAGTCTGTAATCCTTGTACTCCGGTTAACAAAAAGAATCCCCTGCTTGGTGAAATGTAAGTGTCCGCAGAGGATAGCCGTACGACCGTCTAAGAAATCGTACGCGACAAGGGGAACAAGGGCTCCTTCAAAGTAAGCGAGCCAAAGGGGAGGGAAACGAGAGAAAACAAACTTGATTGAGTCCAAAAAGGTGGTCTCAATATAGCCGAAGGGGAACTTGGGGGACCACAGGTGCTTGCCTACTTTGGCACAGATGTGGACCGGGGGAAGGGCGCTGTCGGAGTGGATGTAGATGGAGTGATGGGCGTCGGCGCGGAAGGGGGTGACGAAATATGGGGGTGCATTGGTGTCGAGGTCTTGGGCCCAGGGGATGTGGTTGAGGAACTGGCTATTAATAAGCTCCTTGGATGAGAACCAAATATGACGACCCTGCTTGTAGTGGACTGTGTACTGGTGAGGGTGGCCGTTGGCAGGGAGGCAAGGTGGGGCGGCGAAGAGGTATTCGAAGGGGCCGACGTCGACTGTCAGGTAAAATACCGGGACAGGGAGAGGAGTGGGTGACGACGGGGCGGGGGAAGAGATGGCAGCGATGGGGGCTGTAACAACAGACGGGGGAATGTTCTCAAGGGGAATGTCCTCAAGTGAGATGTGGTTGACCAAGTCACCTGTGAGCTGAAAGTGGCTCCAACTGTCTTGGTTGAGTGGGGGAAGGAGGGAGTCGAGCTCGGCTTGGGCGAGGCGGACGACATGAGCAGCAGTTTCTTCTCCGAGTTGTTCAAGATCGAACTTGGCAGCGGCGCGAAGTGCTTCCTCAGTGGGCTCAGGAGTAGGTGGTGATGGCGAGCGGACCACATAGGGGTCGATATCAATGGGGGTGGGTTCGAGAGTATCCGGGTTGACAAGGGTGATGCCGGTGTTGGCAAATGAGGTGGAGTACCATGGGGACTGTGGGCTGTACTCGTCGTAGGGACCAGGGCCGGTGGGTGCAAGGAAGGGGAAGCCGGGGACGATAAACTCAGGGCTGGAGGCAACGGTGGGCGACCAGGGGACAACAGGGGACGATGTGGAACTAGTGGGGTACTGGAGACGGGGGCTTCCGGGACTTGGGTAATTCCAAGTGTTGTGAGGGCTGTTGAGGACGTTGTTGACGACCTCAAGGGCGGCGGCGGAGTTCTCCTGGTAGATGGTGTTCAAGTCGGACCAAGAGGCGATGGAGAGGGAAGGTGAGGACACTTCCAAACAGTCAGCTTCAACTTTAAGAGACTGTTCTAATGTTGGGAACTCACTACTTTATGGGTAGCGAGACTCAACGATGGCGCGGAGTTGAAGGTGACTGATCCAAAGGAGCAGCAAGGAGACGTTGAGGAGGAAGAGGCAGAAAGCAAGAAGAGGCAGGACGGAGTAGACTGTAGAAGACGAGGGGCGAGCTGCTGATGATGAGGGAGCTTTGAAAGGCTCCAGTGTGGGGATTGACAAGAGAACAGTCTAAGGACTGTTCACCTAAATTCGTAGGTCTTATATACTAATACAGGGTGGTCTGTGCGCAGTTTAGGGTAGGTACAATTACAGGTAACGGGGGACTGCGCAGTTGATGCGCAGTAACTGCGGATTACATTATACATCTCAATTAGGGTCTAGCCCTAATGAGTCGTGTCTTCGTTGATCGAGTCACGTTGCGTGTTCGTTGATTGTTTAGTGGACGTGTCTTGTTGATCGTTCCCACGATCTGCCACATGTTGATCAACAGGTTAGACGCGCGTGCAAAGCGCATCTGGTTAGGTGACATTGTTGATGACCAATTCCTTGATAGGTCATGTGTTATCTTCCCAGGGTCACGGGGTTGTAGGTTCCCAGGGTCACGTGCTGATAAGTCACGTGAGGTACAAGTGGCGAAGGGGTCACGTGATGAGTCACATGTAGGGTCATGTGATATGTTCCCACGGTCACGTGGTGCTAGAGTTGTGGGTTTGTTGCTGAGACTGGGGGGCGCGAGTACTGCTTGCGACACTTACTGTATTTGGGCTTTTCTATCAAAATCCATCTTTGAGATTTTTATTGTTGAGTTGTGCTGCAGTACTCCAATGTAATAAAACTATCAATTGCATGACTACTGTATCTCTCTTATTATAAAATTTATTTCAAATTGGCTTGAAAAATGGATACCAAATTATAAAAAAAAAAGGGTGATGAATAGTACTTATTCTACATCCTAATGCAACCTGAAAGCACTCTGTTTCAGGGCAAATGGTTGTGTTTTGAGGGAAGAGAGGCCTGAGCAAATTCCTGTCACTGTACAGCATGTGAGAGGTCGGAAAGTGCCGCTGCACACTGCAGTCGATAGTCAACTGTTCGCTCGCAGTCGTCTGTAAGAAGCTGTCCATACTGAGTGTGGCCTTGGGCCTTTGACATTCTCAGCGACTCACTCAAAGTACACCACAGCATTCAACAATACCATGGTCCGTTCCTTCCCTCTGTCGATTATCTTTTCCCTTTGTGTTTTTACCTGACTGACAACCGCTCCCTGGCTACCAACTGCAGTCAGCGCTCTTCAACTTCCAATCCCTCCTTCTCGTCATCCTCTTACTTATCTGCACCTGCACGTACATCCGCGCCGTTGCGCCGCGGCTGATCGATAGTAACAAACAAGGGTGCGTCTATCCGTTTTCCGTCGCGACCCATACCTACGCTAGTCACCCCGCACCCATCCATGCTCACTCACACCTCCCCCCCCTTCCTCTCGCCCTCACCACTTCTGTTCTCCAAAACTAAGCTCACGGTCCCGTTTTCAGCTTCCTTGGCATATTCTTCATGTCCGCGCGAATAGGTGCGTCTCCTCTGCCCTCCCATCTACTCTTTACTTGTGTCGTTGACAGAACGGGTTTTGCCCGCACTGTAGGAGAACGGTTATCGCCTTATGTAGCGTTGGCATGTGTCGCAATGGCCGTACGAATGATACTTTCGTGACAAATTCCCGATGTAGCCCCCCCCCCCCCCTTCCGTTTCCTTTGTCTCTCGAAATGTAGACGTACACACGAGGCGGATACGCGGCAGGAGGATGAGAGCGAGTAGGGAGTGCGTACGTGTGGTGGTGATGGGTAGCTCCTCGAGACTGTGCAGTTGTTGACGCGAGTGGGTGAAGTGCGATGACAATCGAGGGGCCGAGATAGCTCATGCGAGCGCAGAAGGCAGACGTTCGAGTAGGAGTATAACAATGGCACATAAGTGCGCACAGCGCTCGACGAAGCATTTCATCAAATGGGAAAGTAGAATTAGGAGGAAATGAACTGGTAAATCGTCATAGCCAGTGACAAATGTAAAGACGGGTGTGGACCACAGTAGACAGGGAGGCCGGAAACTACCGCCTTACATGCCTGAAAAAGCCAACGCATCTCAAAAGCCAAGCTATCGGGGAGGTTTTACTTTTGGACCGCTGACTCCCTCACGCTAAAAGTACCCAACGCTTTCGACGCCCAAGAGTGGGTCCAGCGATCTCTGCAATTAGCTCTTTGAACATGGATGAAGATGCCACTCTGGTTCGACGTCGCTCTCGCCGCAGCACTGCGGGCAACCGGTGCGCAGCTAGCTTTGCCTTTCTGAGAACTACCTGAACCCGTTGATAGTATGGAGGCGGCACTTGCGGAACTAAACGTTGAAGATGTCAAGGACGAAGTAGACGATAAGGACTTCATTGTTGTTAGAGGTGGGTAGCCCATCCTCATCTCTTCCCTTTCTCACCGCCCTCGCAGACGAGGAAGACGTCTTCGAATCCGACTTTGAAAGCACGGACGATGATGCCGAAGCAGCGCAGCAGGCCTCTGATGCTGGAGAACGGCAGGTCAGGGTTGAGGATCGTAGGGAAAAGAAGGTGCATTTTTCTATATTCTCACAACTTGCCGACCCACCATCCAACGTAGGCAGCGCAAAGCCGGGTTGCGAGAGCTGCTGCCGTTGCGCACGCGCGCATGAGGGTGACATTCAACCCAGGTATATATGAAGATGCAACAGAGGAGGCCTCCATGGTGGCGAAGAAGAAGCGTCGTGTGTCGCTTGGACTAGCAATCGATGCAGAGACGGGTGAAGTTATCAATAATGCACAGCGGCAAAGCAGGCGCTCTCACACCGTCTTAAACACGAGTGCTACAGCTTTACGAATGAAAAAGGATGCTGAGGATAAGAAGGTGCGTTCATGGCGGTCATCCCCGAGAAAGCAGTCACTCATCCAAGCGTATGGTAAGTCTATTCCCAAGAAATCGAAGATCAAGGTGCGTGCGCTCACACAAGACGAGCTTATCGCTCGCGCATTGGACATGGAGGAGGGCAACACCGTAGAACATCAGAATTACCTTTTTGTTGAAGAAGAGAAGAGGAAGAGGGCACACGCTGTCCGGGCAACGATTTCAGGTCCTCTCTTGAGATGGGTCAGCCGCCGTGAGGTGGTCTCAGTACCCACTGAAACGCAGTATGCTCCCGGTACGTTGAGACTGTCGCATGCGCACGATTTCCCGATCACTTACTCTAGAAGATGGTGAAACCCGCCCCTCAGGCTCAAGCCCAACATCGGGGTCGGGGCATCCAGACACAGACACAATGTCAACGACTTTACAACCTGGCGAAAGAGCCGATGCAGCGCAGGCTGGGCTTCCGCTTAAGCCTTGCACAGAAGAGGCAACAAAGAACTATGTCATCCATGAGACCTCACAGGACGAGCCAGCAACGCGGCCTCTATGGAAAGATACCATGACAGCGATGTTTGGTGATCATGTAAAGTGGGAGGACGTCAAAGCATACGTGAGTAGGGGGCGGCCACTCTGTGAGTTTTGCATTTCTTACCGCATTCTTTCTCTAATGAGGAATTACACCAGCTCGGCCCGTACAGCTATGTTCCATAACAGGCCGCCCAGCGCGATATATCGATCCCCGCAGCAACGTACCTTATGCGACACCAGCAGCCTATCGCATACTCACCATGATGTTGAACCACGAATATGTCTGGAGTCATGCACTTGGTTGCTACGTGACCCCCCCGCAAAATCCCTTACTTCTTACGTTGCCCGATGGGACCACGCAGACTAATGAGAGTAGTCCTTTAACGAAATAGCTCTCTTAGCGTGCTACCAGTAGTAGTAGTTGTGGCATGGCCCTTCCATTATCCGCCAACGGGCATCATATCCTGAATCTCTATAAGATGAGCTCACGATTATAGTAGAGATTCTAGTGGACGGTGACATTTCAGGCATGACTGAATGTGCTCATTCACATCAATCCTCTCCTCAAATATTGAATGAACTTTGATGCTCTGTGCTTATGTTGTACCGATGTCTCCTGCCTTAATGGTCATAGCTCATCCTGTCGCCTCCAAGTTCGTACTAATGCGTAATAGTCCGCAATTATCAACGACGCGTCGGTCCCAATGGGAAACAAGTTACCGACCTCCATCAGCTGAGAACCAAGGAGTCATGTATTCTCATTCAGACACCACCTCTCGACCTTGGACTGGGCAGTCGCGTGCGACATCCCTCACTCGCCCTCACACGCAGTCCCGCCCAGGCACGGCCCATACGACAGCTGCGAATTCACGCCATGATACTAGCTTCGTCATCGCTTTACTGGAAGGTCGTGGTATCGCCCGAGAAATTGGCATAGCTGCGCTCGATCGCGATACTGGCCGTGCGATATTGATTCAGGTACAACTACTTGGTCGCCGTACACGATGTAGTATATGTGCCTGACCGCTAGATGTAGCTTGCCGACTGTCAGACATATATCAAAACCCTTCACCAGATGCACCTTCACAACCCAAACCTCATCTTAATTCCGGATACGTTTTTGTCCTTCAAAGATAACCTAGGGCCATCATCTATCAGGAACACCCCGAGCTCAACTTCACTGCTTGTACAATGCATTCACGATGAATTTCCCGGAGTTCCAGTTGAGCCCGTGTTGCGCAAATACTGGAACGAAGATGCAGGTACTGTATATCTGGCCTCTATGTGGTCATCTCCCATATCTTGAGTCATAAGGTCTAGAATTCGTGTCTCAACTCTGCGTTCAGGATGAGGAACGTGCGGCGACAATACTTGCCGTGTCACGAAAGTGCGCATATATGCGACCATTTTGCCATCTTTGCACATTCTAATGCTCCCAGATGCCAGATATTATGCCTTATCTGCCGCATCAGCAGTATTCAAATACGTAGAGATCAAGCTGAATACGCAGTTTTCGAGCGGGTCGTTACGCATTCGTTACGTCCCCGTCGAAGGGACGATGATGATTGACCCGGAAACAGCGCGCAATCTAGAAATCGTTGACAACATGGGGAATGCAAGGTCACCGCATTCATTATTTGGGTACATATTTCTTTCCTTCGCAGAGGAGTACTCACTTCTTCTTAGTGTCGTAAATCATTGCTCTACCGCCATGGCGAGACGACTCTTACGTGCAAATTTACTAGCACCAGTCACAGGCACGCCCTAAAACTGATCGAGTCAAACCACACTTTTTTCTAACTTCTTACTTAGTTGGATCCGCGCTAGAAGCACGATTGGATGTCGTCGGAGGTAGTCTGTGTCTGTTGACCTGCCCAAACTTCGTTTACATCTTCGTCAGAGTTGGTCCGTTCGGAAGACAGGTTCACGGAGGTCAAGGACGCTTTGAGACATCTTTGCAAAGTAGACCTCGACAAGCTCATCAGCTCCGTACGTGATTGCAGCAACCCCCACTCTTCTTTACCTGTTCTGAGGACTGAGCCGCACAGCTGGCCTCAAATGAGACTCGAGAAGCTAGTTCAGCGCGGACAGCCTCCTCACGGGTGACCCAGATGCTCAACTTACGGGATGTTGTACGACACTTGCCTGCATTGCAGAAGGCTCTCGTTGGTTCGAAGAGCGAGTTGTTGAGAATTATGTGCAACGTACGTTACGAGACTCTTCTTACACTTTAACAATAGATGGAAGCCATCACAGATGCTGTCTGACGAACGCCTGGTAAAAGTCGAACGACTGGTTTCGGAGAGTTTGAATGAGGATGCATCACTCCAGAAAGTGTGTTCCCCTTAACTTGTGAGCCAAGGCGGAGTCAGCGACTTTTTTTTCGTGTCAGACGGGAATCGAAGCGATCAATGCCCGGGTGTACGCTGTGAAGGTGAGCATGTTATGGTCGCGCTCTATGGATACAGTCACCTAAGGCCACCGAGGCAAATTGTAACCCCCTTCTCGACGTCGCTCGCGAAACATACAAGGAGAACGTTGGGGACATATATGCGTTGCACGATGGTCTCACCGAGAAGCATGGCATGCCCATGCAGCTTGTATATCAGGAATCTGGATTTCAGTTTTCAATTAGGAAGGGTGACCTTACTGAGGGAAAGCTACCCTGGGGTTTCACTAATCTATCAATGCAAAGAGGAAGATGGTTGTTTACGAGCATGGAACTGGTGAGAAATTTGAGCACCTTCATTAATACGCCACACTGACCTTCAGATACAGAAAAAACGCAACGCCAGGATGAAGGATGCCCTTGAAGAAGCCCTCATTCTGAGCTGTTCGTAAGTGAACTTTTTCTCGCCTTCCGTTCCTCATTCACACGCTCTAGAACCGTCAAAGATCTTGTCTCGGCTGTTCTGATGGACATTGGGGCCCTTTATAAAGCCTCAGAAGCGGTCTGCTCTTCTTCCGTTGCGAATGGAGCCATTGCCTAAGACGTGGCGTTTCAATCCAGATAGCTATGTTGGACATGTTGTGGTCCTTTGCTCACGTCTCGATCAGTTCGTCAAATTCGCGCTTTGCCGCTGAATTCTTACCTGGCCCTCTGCAGTGAAGAGTTATGGTAATAGTCCCCTTCACTGAGCGAACCTTAGACCCTGACTGCATGACTAGTCCGTCCCGAGTTTACTGGCACCTTGGCAATCAAGGCCGGGCGTCATCCTATTCTAGAAAACGTTCAGTCGGTGGGCATGCTTGTGCCAAACGACGTGTATTGCTCCGACTGTACGTCTTTCCAAGTGATACGTGGACCTAAGTGAGTAGCCAAAAATGCCCACGCGCGATGCATTGATCTTGCCCTCTTTCACTCTTAGCATGTCTGGTGTGTTACAAGACAGCGCGACTACCCACTACTCACCTAAGATAGGGAAAAGCACTTATCTCAGGCAGATCGGCTTACTGACAGTTATGGCACAATGTGGTTGTTTCGTCCCGGCAGAATATGCGAGTTTTCGGTGAGCCTGGCGCCTCATTATTGTTACCGCTACACCTCCACTCCTTGTAGCATCCACAGCCATCTTCTGACGCGTCTCTCAAACGACGACGACATGGAAAAAAATCTCAGCACATTCGCCAATGAGATGGCGTCTTGCGCAATGATTTTAGGCCTTGCTTCCTCGCAGGCGTTAGTTCTGATTGATGAATTGGGCAGAGCCACGTCTCCAAGGGAAGGTGTAGGTATCTCTCACGCTATTGCAGAGGAACTCATCAAACTCAAAGTAAGTTTTGCGTACGATATGCGATAACTAACTGACACGGTGTAGTGTTTCACTTTCTTCGCTACGTGAGATAATAATATAGGATTGTTTATTGGCCCACGTTCATGCAATGTCTCAGCCACTTCCACGACCTTTCTGTTACATTATCTCGCCAGCCGACTGTTGTCCAGTAGGTGCCTCAGCCCCGACTTGCCTGTGAACGTACTGACATCTCCCAAGCTTACATTTATCAGTTCGGGTATGCTATTTGCTACCTGCTGGAATCATTTGCAAATTCTCGCACCTGACAGAGGTCCCCTGTTTCGAGCTCTAATATTGGCCTAGCCTTCACATACAAGTATTCTTTGGCCACTCCTTTCGCCATGACCTTACGCATGCTTTTCAGGATAGTGAATGGTCCGGCAGCTGAAATGGATCATTATGGTGCCATCTGTCACAATCCAATCTGGATTGGAATCTGAGATTTGCGATACGCTCTGCAGGTCTTCAACTGGCACGCTTAGCGGACCTGCCAAAAGACGTGCTCGTAGACGCTGAGCAAATCGCGCATCATCTTGGTGATGAATCAAAATGGAAGCACGAAAGCAGCGAATCCTCTAAGGTTGCGAGAAGACGGAAGGCTGTCCTGAAGGTATGTTGGGCTACATCACTCTCGAATTGTCAAAAATATCAATCATGTCCTGTTTATCCTGCGAACTTTCCAGCTGCGGACAACTTTGACCCAAGCCTTTGAACATTCGAGGCTCCCGGACCGCGACTTCCTTGGCTATCTAGCTACTTTGCAGGAAAAGTTGACAAAGGAACTCGCCAATAACATTTCTTGATACATGCAGTGGATGCACCCCAAAAGCGGCTTCTAAATCCTCGGACTCGGAGTCTGTCTACCACCGTGGCCATTGTGCTAGATTCTAAACATTTCAACTAGCTTGTGGATGGAAACTCGTTATCTTGATCATTGCGGTTTTAGTCGAGTTTGCCTGCGGCTCCATTTTGCGTTGCTCCGCGTACTTTCGACAACTTCCATACAGGGCATCAAGTGTACAGTGTAGATTGAATGGAAAGTACACGATATGATGTAAATTATACTGTACGAACTTGGGGCTCTTCCCTCGAACTTAGTTCAGCCCGAAGTGGGTTGTTCTCCAATCTCCACTAGGTTTCGGCAAGCCAAGGTAGAGAGTCGATGGGAATTCAGTATGACCCGAGTTCACCCCCAAAGCGTGATAACACAAGAGAGATGACAGGTAAATCACAACTCCTGATACAGTCTATGGCTTAATTTTTGCGCTCTCCGAGCACCGTTCGAGACCTCCCGGTGCAAATCTCGACGAAGGTCTACCGCGCGTTTGGACAGATCGCCCTGGGTTTGTTCATTTGTTGCGACTAGGAGCTGGTCGATGAGCGTATAGGGTAGCCATGTCGACATGGCTGTTTTGGGTGGGTTCTGTGCAAGACGCGACTCGGCCTACCCACAGAGACCACGTGAGTCAGGTGCATGATGGGGCCACATCTAGGGGAGAAACGCACACTGTGGATAAGGGCCAATACAAGTTCCAGCGCCAGTTCAAGCAGCTCGAAGCGCATACATGCGCGGATAAGCCACTCTGGACCATGTTCCTTTTTTTCAAACACGTACAGTAAGATTTCCGAGAAGAACAACATAGAAGCGGGATCATTACCTCCAATCTATGGATCAGCCATGGAGGGGGGGTCGATGAGCGCTCCAATCCGATTATTGTCTCGAAGACGACCTTCGAATAACGGAGATCTGTGTCCGGACCATCGTGGCGCTCGAGCGACTGCCGTAGGTACCTCCACCCACGGTCAGAGGGTGTGCCAGCCCAGGATGTGACTTTATCGGTGAGCAACCAGTCGGTGGTGTCTGCCGATCTGTGCCACAAGTCAGCGACGCTAGTAGACGCAAGAAATCTGTAGGGACCCACAAAACGGCCTCTGGGTTGCGACTCAGCCGGAGGCATTGTCTCGTCAGATGCGAAAACAGATCGGTCATGTCAATTTCAAGAGTACGAGCGGTGGCCATGGCTAGATTGAAGCGATTGTTTTGGACCAACCTTAAGACGACAGATTCAGGAGAGCGTAGAGTCGCTGTCGTGATAATCAAAGCTCAGTTCCTCATACTCGGCGTGACTGGGTCATGCTCACCACTTGAGCGCAATAGCTCCGGATCCTTTCTCACAAGATCCAGTTGCGCGCTCAACAGGGTGGATTCTGCGATTACGTCGGAAAGTTTAACCATTTCCAAGTCACGCTTCCCACTGGCGAATCTGTCCTCAGGAATATGCCTTGTAAGCTTACGACGCTTCCGCTCTGACTGTCTTGTCCCAAGTCCTTCAGGTGCAATAGGGAGAGTGATCCATGCATCCTTCTGGTCGAGTAGAGCAAGGGCGTTTGAGGAGACAATCAAGGCCTCGAGCTGCTGTTCGGCCAGTGAGAGATACTGCACCAGTTCGTTGGCGTTGCTCAGAACTGCAAGCTTTCTGGCGCGCTGGTACATTGCAAGGGCCGCTGAGGGATGTGTTAACACAGAAGGAAGATAGAACACAAAAAAAAAATCTAGCTCACCATTCCTGTAGTCACCATGGGTCACATACCAGGTATACAGGATCCGGGAATAGAAGGGCTGGATACGGGGGTCCGCATTCCGTGCCTTGAACGACAACGATCCTTCTACCTCGTCGACAACGCCAACAAAGTTGAAGGACATGAGACGCTCTATCGCATGCTCCTCGCACATACGGTGAACCAAGTGCTGAGCACAATTACGCCGCCTGCGTAGATTTGTTAGTTGAGGAAAAATCATTCATGGATGATGACTAACAGCATATCGTGCGGAGTCGCCATCAGCGCGGCGTACGCTTCGTCCCAATATCCCAAGTCTGTTGCGCCTCTGATGACGGTGCTCCACAGATCATTGGTGTCCCAGTCTGATGGCGCGTTCGATATTGCCAATCTGGCAAAGTGAACGTCGTGGTCCGTGAGAGACGCAGACTTGAACAACGAGGAGGCGTGGAGGTAAAACCCAAACATCGAGTCGAAGAACTGGCCTCCAGGCAGAACCGCCGCGAGGGCATCGGCATCCTCAAAGGATAGGGCGCTGTACGGACCTGTCAAATAAGCGTTGGTCGAGGCGAGTGACGGAGCAATAAGCAACGACAGCGTACCAAAACTACCAGCCAGGTTGTCCAAGGCTTCCGCCGCTTCTGCATCTCTTCCGATATCCAACCACAGCCTTGCCCAAACGTACATGACAGCTGGTGTCCGCGGCAACCACTCCAATGTCTCCCTGGCCGCGTCCAGGAATTTCAGAGAGCGGAGACGCTCGCACCACAGCACATCCAGTCGTGCCGCATGTGCCGTCGAAGTAGCTTGCAGCAGCCCACTCATATCGAGGAACGCATGTGCAGCGACGGCGAGCGGCGCATCCACTGCAGTGCCACCGATCTGCTCGAGCAAACACGGGAACAAGGCAGGTGTCGGCGCGGATGCAGTTGGAGCGCTGCGAGACATTCCGAGGGTACGGAGGCGCGCCGCAACCTCATCCGTGTCGTCCACGGTGGTGAAAGGAGCGGCGTCAAATGCGGGCTGCTCGGCGGCATGGCGTAGCATGGCAACGCCACGAAGTACAGCGAATATTTCGGAGAGTAGGCTGGGGTCCCAGTCTTCCAGATCTTCGGCGAAGAAAAAGAGGAGCGCGACAAGGGCCAAAATGAAGTCGTATCGTGCTTGAACTGAATGTGCCGCATATGATGCGGCCAGCATGCGCGTGTATGTGGAGACGTGTTGAGGTAGCAAGAGTTCGACTTCATCCTCCTCCATCTTTACAGCGCGATCAAAGCCACCAACAAGGTCCAAAACGAGACGGGTGGAAGCTTCGAGGTCAGCCACACTCTGAAGGCGTCCCACGAGCCAACTCTCCGCACCATCATCGAGGGAGTCACGGAACGCACCCCGCGCGGCTATGTCGGCGATGATATCCGCGTACGGAAACGCAACTTCTTGTTGCGTGAGATCTACCACGCGTCCCTCGAGTGCTCGGAGTGCACGAGGCCCGAGTCGCGTGCGAAGATTCCATGCGATTTCACATACTGCAAATTGAGGTTCAGCGCCCAAGTCAGCGCGGAGGTGGCGGTGCAACCGCAAGGGCAAGTCTTCGACAGCAAGTGCGCCTGTACGTTCACGCTCGGCTACGAGGACCTCTCCGCGAGGACCCATGCCAAGGGCGAGTGGCCAGCGCGCGGAGCGCTCGACGGCGCGACAGCGTGCGATAAAACCTTCCCAGTCCCGCTTGAGGGAGATCCAGTATTTGTCATACAGTAGGCCCCCCGTCTGTGTATCGCGGGATAATGTCACAGTACACCCAACCACGGCGGCTATTTGCTCCCCTAGAGACACATACGACGTAATGAGTGGTGCGGGTGGGGGACCAGGAAGCGATCGGCACGCGTCGGTGTATTGATCGATGGCGGTGCGAAGGGTGTAAGTAGAAAAGACGCCCGGACGCATGACGGCAGAGAAAAACGTATCTGTGAGCGAGCTTGGGGAAAGTAACAACTCGTCCAGGTAGGCAGGGGTCAGGTCAGGTTCGAAAGGATAGAGGACGATGCGCCAACCAACACCTTCAGGTTCATTGGAGACGTCCGACATGGGTATGTCGAGAATTTCAACGGCTGCCTGGCCCTGACGATCCCATAAAGTGTGGAGATGCCCGTTGATAACAGCGAAGTCTTGCAAATGGGCGTGTGCACTCTCGTGTGAGGCATCAATGGTTTCCACTAGTTGGAGGTGGTCATTCGAAGCGCTGAACAATTGGAAGAAACCTCCGGAGGAGGAAGAGGAAGGCGTTGGAATGAAGACGAGGACGTTCGGTCCGTCGTAGATGGTTATGAGTTTTTGTGGTAATGGGTCAAGAAGAATGCCCGGCTTGCCCGACGAAGTGGCCATGCCAGGTGATAGCTCTCTACCGGGGGAAGGCACGGAGGGAAGTGCTTTGGCTGAGGTGCAGCCACTCCGTGCAGTCCACAAACGAAGGGTTCGGTCACGAGAAAGAGTCCAGACATGACCAATGTCAGTTGGCTGGGGGTGGCTCGCCATGGCGATGATATGTGACCCATCAGTAGAGCCTTGGTGAAGGAAGGATGTGAGCGATCCAAGGAACGTATTGTGATGAAAGAGGTTCTCGGTCCAGTGGTCTTTGGATGTAGAAATGAGAATGAGAGAAACGGAAGGAACGGAATACGGACGGACCGGCGGTAGTTTTATCACCAATAGCCTCGGCATCCAGACGAACGAGTGATCCGTTTGTGAGGGCGAGGGCGACCGTATGTGTGCCTTGAACTTGAACGAGAGCCTGAAGATACTCTTGCGCATATTTGAGATGATATTCGCGACACCAGTTATTGACCATGTGGGTGGACCAGAGTTGCTGGGGTGTTTGCAGCGGTAGAACGATGCGATAGAGGGAACCGCTCGCTGTGACTGCGAGGATGTGCAGCTCGCGGGTTTCCCACAAGACTATAGCAGGATTCGGCAGGACGGTATAAGGAAAGACAAAGCGGATGGGGGGCGTCTCGGTAGAAAGAGAGAGCAGCTCGACGATGAGACCATTGTGGATGAGTCGGAGGAGGATGACGCCAGTTTGGACCGAGTGAAAGAAGGACGCGTATTGTGCGTGTTCGGGTGGTGGTTCGTCGTCGGTCGCTTGAGGCGGGAACGGCACGTGCGGTTTTGAGGTCGAGATGGAGACTGCGGAGGATTGCGAGGGGGAATAAACATCGGACAAGTGGGTGGAGATGAGTACTTTATCTGCTGCTGCCGCTGCCGCCATGGCTGCGAGTGACTTGGCTCGTGCAACGGGTGTCTTGACCCCACTCAAACACATCCAAATAACGCGTTCATAATCCCGGTTCGTCCGGTCCGCCCTCCCAAACACCATTGATATTGATATGGGCCAATTGGTTTCCCGGATCAAACTGATGTTTGACACTCTCGCTCAACTCGATGCAGAGTACCGCACGGTCAAAGAAAGGATAGACCGCTCCCCGGGTTTACCGGTAAATGAGCCGACGCTATCATTTTGGTCGATACCAGCAGTGAATGTACCAACATCCACCAATACATCCTTACCCACCCATGTAGACGTCGTAGTCATTGGGTCGGGGATCACAGGTTTATCGTGCACCCGTACCTTGTTGAAAAGGGGGCCGCCTGGTCTTCGCATCCTCGTGTTGGAGGCGCGAGATGTGTGTTCGGGTGCTACAGGCAGGTGAGTACACACCACACATGCTCCTTTCCTATTTTCGACTCGGACGAACTACGTCCTCGACACGCTTGGCCGTGCATTATCCCCCCAGGAACGGTGGGCATATCAATCCCCCACTATTTCACGACTATTTACAGCTCAAATCGGAATTCGGCGTCGAGTCGGCGAATCGCATCATTCGTTTCCGCCGCGCACACCATTCATCCCTTCGTGAAGCCATCGAGGACATTGGAGCCCTTGATTATTCACAGATCCGCGACGTAGAACATCTCGACGTTCATTTCGAACGTGGCACATTCGAAGAACAGGTAAAACGTCTTGAAGCTTGGCGTAAAGATATGCCCGAAGAATCGGAAGGCTGCCGTGTTATCGAGGGCAACGAGGCCGCCGAGGTCACTTTACTCGCTGCTTCCTTCTCAGCCATTCTGACGAGACACAACACCAAATGGTCCGAACTAGATGTTCCAACTTTCTGAACGGGTAGTGGGTGTCATCGCCTGCCCTGGTGGTGCCGCACATCCGTACCGCACCGTGACATCCATCTTTGCGGATCTTCTAAAGCGTTATCCGGAACGGTGAGCAACATACGTCCCACGTCACACACGTGCATCTGCTGATACACGCAGCAAGGCTCGACATCTTCACCCACACCCCATGCACAGGAATCACTTCCCCATCCACCGTCACACCGCACTACACCGTTCAGACACCGCGCGGCACGCTGACCGCTCATCACATCGTCCACGCCACCAACGGATGGTCATCGCACCTCCTCTCCGGCCTGCGTGGCAAAATCATCCCACTTCGCGGCACGATGACCGCGCAACGTCCCGGCTCCGGACTTCCGACTACCGCAACCGGCAGCAGACGTACCCATCTCTTCTACCACACCCCGCCGGGCTATGATTACCTGACGCAGTTGCCCAAGAACGAGGAGGACAACGGCGATGGGGTGTTGCTTTTCGGTGGCGGCAACGTGCTAGGCGGGCATCGGGTCCTGTCAGAGGTTGGCGTGGCCGACGACAGTGGGTACAATCTAGCCATCGCATCTCATGTGCAGGGCGCGCTGCCGGAATACTTTGGTCGTGGTAATTGGGGCGCGGAGAGCGTGGACGACCCTTCCGAAGAGGGGGAGGGTGGGGCGACTTGGGACGCGGGGCGCATCAAAGCCCTCTGGACGGGCATCCTGGGCTTTTCGGCAGACCTGCAGCCATGGGTCGGACGGGTGCCATCTAGCATTTCGTGTCGCACTGCTCCCCCGGCCTTGCTTACGAGAGTATCTGATAACGCTACCGTATCTGATAGGACCCGTGTTGCTCTTCCTTTAGCCCCGCCGGGAGAGTGGGTCTCCGCGGGCTACAGCGGAGAAGGCATGGTTCATGCTTGGTTATGTGCTCACGCGCTCGCATTGATGGTTCTTGGACTGGAAAGAGAGGAGGACGTGCACACGTGGTTCCCTGACGAGTATCGCCTGACCGAGAAGCGATGGAAGAGGGCAACCATTGAACGGCTTGTGGCAAAATCGTAAAATTAGGAACCGTCCTCTAAACCCGAGTGTACAGTATCTCTCACAGCGTCGTATGTGTATGAAAAGAGTTGGTCCTAGACATTTTCCTCTGCCAGTCCGACTCGTCCACGTTGCAGTATGCCAACAGTCATCAATGCAACCTCGCGGGGGATACGGGAAGGCGGCGCGTAGAGGCCGCTAGAGAGTGTGAGAGAGATCCCAGATCTTCGGTTAGCATTTCAGGAAGAAATCACGGTTGTCGTTCGAGTTCGAGTTGAGTTGAAAATGGTTGCAAACGACGAAAACCGTACTGTATGTGGCAATTCAGTAATGCAAAGGCATGGGACCTTCGTTCACGTTTTGACACACTACAGGTGCTGCAACTCGTCGTAAGGGTGGAAGGATGTCAATCGAGTCCAATTTGGGGGAGGGACCCATCGCCCGTCGTATTTATAACCCGTTGACGAAAAGTAAGAGACGAGCTTCCATTGGGGACGGAGATAACACATCGATCGGTGTTTCGTGTTTTTGTTTCAGCCTCAGATCAACGTTTATAGGTCGTTGCGGGGAACGAGGCTTGCCAAAGTAAAGAAGACGCCAGATCGTCACGTAATTCGTCACATTGTTTCAGGCATTTACTGCATAACTCGGTGACAATTGGAAAAAACGGTACGTGAATGTGGCGCCTGCGCGGCGCTCGAGCTTCCCAACGGATGACCTCGCGATTCCAACATGCTGAAAAGAAGCAAAGGCGGAGAACAGAGGAAAGTCCGTAGGTGGCGACAGGGAAGAAAGAAAAAAAAAAAAAAAAAAACAAGCTGGAAGCGAGCTCATCCAGAAATCTTTTGTCGGTTGCTGGGAAGGGGAATATGATGGCAGTTACCTCGCACACCATAAATGTCCGAGGGTTCTGCACTGCTTTTCTCCTCAGAACGCGACCAGGTCCGGCTAAATCGTAACCCCTGACTATGTCTTACGCAAATCTGTTGGACCGCTACAATAGTTCCTTATACGGTCGATTGGGGGCGATTGCTTTGGCGCTTTTGCATTTGGATTTGATCCCCTGGTGGCGAGTTGTAGACCGAAATCGCCTATTTGACAACTGATAAAGGCAGGCGATAACCACGCACTCCCCTTGCTAGAAAGACAGTGGGCTGAGGATGTCTTTAACGAATAGTATTTACTTGCCGTAAACATCCGGGGAAGTGGCGCCGAAGCTGGATTCTTTCATACTCACAGGCGCAAGGATCGAGAAAAGGAAGGTGTGAAATCGAACATTTCATCGAATAGCATTGGCCACCTCATTGTCAAGAGAGGGGGTATGCATGTTGGGGTATTGCCCCTTGTTGTCGGTCGCGAAGGGAGGGCCAAATACAAATACAACAAATGGCGTCTGCCCGGTTAAATTTGGCGATACGAGCAATTGTCACAAGGATTGAGGCTGCGAAAAGAATGATGGAGGAAATTGAGATGCGAAAGAACGGAGAAGGAACACATGACAAGTTGATGCGAAAGCAAGGAATGTCGGTCAGGTACAGTAGTGGTGGTGCAGGTGTGGATAAGGTGATTCCAGGAATAGTGACCTGATGGGAGAGATATTGTAATCTGCCGTCGTGATCAGGGTGCCAGCGAGGGCTGCCATCGGCATGCCTGTGGCGTGGAGACCGTCGTTGATCGGAGTTGGTTTTTTGTGTTGTGCTTTCGAGCTCAAAGTCTCTCCATCTGCCTCGAGGTCCCGGAGAGTGTGTGTTGGCGGGCGGAACGGTGTCGAGTTAATCGCGAAAAATTTCCGCGTCATGCGTGCTTGCTAGGGTGGGCGACCAACGTGTTCGCAAAACGGTACGAGTGTATGGGTGAGTTTGAGGTGAGGCCTGGCAGAACTGAGGCTGAGCTCAGTCCACCTCCGGTTGGCTTGGGTTTGTTTGGGCCGGCTCTGGCCGACGGTTGCGGTTGCCCTCCCAAGTCTCGTCCTCCTCCTCCCTCCTCCTCACCAGCTCAGCTCAGCGCTCTGCCGCTGTGCTTGCTCTCTCTCCTCCTCTCTCTTCTCCTCTCCAACCTCATCTCCTCTTCTCTCTTTTCCTCTCCTCCCCCCAATCACAGCGAGCTCTCGATCATTCCCTTTCCCGTATATCCCTTTGGTTGTAAGTTCGGTCCAGAGATTTGAACGCATCATTCATTCAACACATCACACAAGCTAGGCGGGGACATCTTTCCGTCCACAAAACAATACCTTTTCATCGCATCTTTCTTTCTTTTCTTTTCTTCTTCCCTTTCTCTCTTTCCTAGTCCATGGCAGTTCTTGTCTCCCAGGACTGGCACCCTCCCAAAGATCACGCAATGGATTCACCTACTCCAAACTCGTCCAACCCCTCCGTTCCCCGCCAGCGCGTGTCGCCTTCCAACGATCCCCCTTCTGCGCCCCCCCGTGTTTCTTCCTCACAAAACAACCAGTATCCTTACCCCGTTCAACAACAACAGGCTGGATGGAATGCTCACGCTCAGCCTTTTTACCCTGCTGCCTTCTACCAAAACCCTCACCAGCAGCCGTACCCAATGCACCCATCCCAGCAAGGCCAAGTCCCGCCTCATGGCCCGTTTTTCGATCCGAATGCCCAACTTGCCCATTGGGCTTATCAGCAAATGATGTTCAATGCCCAGCAGCAGGCACACCAACTTTCCCAACACGGCCCGACCTCGTCTTCCCAACGCGGGCGCTCTAATCCTAGCTCTCCAGTTGAATTTTTCGCTCAAAACCAACTCCACAACTTCAGTCCTTTCCCCAACGGGACACCTCCTTCCCATACGTCTCAATTACCGAATGGCTATCGCTCGGGCTCTACCCCAAACGGCCCCAGCAACGGTCCCTCCACGTCTTATGACGGGTTCCATCCCTATCGCCGACCAAATCATCGCCAGGCGACCCCGCCGTCATCTTCTGACCAACCTGCTACCACTGATTGGCGTCAACAGGCTATTCAACCCCCGTATGCACGTGCTGATGCTGCCGGTTCGACCACGTCGGTCAACTCGACTGGGAGCGGTTCTCGACAACGTACTTCCAGTTTACAAGGTTCCGCAAATAGCACCTCGGGATCGCCCCATCATCCCACCGGCAATAGCACCACTACTGGCAGTGTACGTAGTCGGAACGGGCCATCACCACAACAGCAGACGCACGCGTCCACAGGGTCCACGGGCCGAAGCGGTGGCAACCTCCCTACCTCCACTTCGTCTTCCAACTCATCTTCTCCACGTCCCCATCACCGCAATCCTTCGTCGTCGTCCTCCGCTTCTTCCGTCACTCGCACATCCCAATCCGGTTCGTCGGTCTTACACGCACCAACGCCACGTCCCGTACGGCCTTCGCCACTGTCACAAGGAATGTCAACAGCAGAGAAGCGTATGTCACGTGATGATAGCGAATTGCCTGAGCAGCTCCCCAACGCTGCTGCCATTCGTAGCAGCGGAATCAAAGGTCGATTACGTCGCGTCCTCTCCCTCAGTGCTCCGGAAGCGATAACCGAAGAGGAGTCGTCACCCGTAACGCCCTCGTCTTCTTCAGCCCTCACCAGCCAAGGTACGGGATTGCAGAGCAACGCCGCGGACGCGGGGGATACTGGATCCACGGCTACGAGACAGGCCAAGAAAAAGCGTACAGCGTTGTTCAATTCCCGGCTTAATGCATCGACGGACAACATATCTCTTTCCTCTACCATGTCGTCTGCTTCCATGGTCATTCGTAAGCTGGGCTCGATCGGGAAGCTTGCTCGACGCAACTCGCTGGCAGGGATCACGTCCCTTTTCAAAGACAAGAAGGACCGGGCTGAGAATGACGAGAATGGTGGAAAGGGAAAGAAGAAAAAAGGTGGTAAAGGCCAAGTCGCTGAGGCGAGCGTATCACACGTCACTGCAGAGCTCGATCGTTCGAGCAGCGAGTGGAGCGCGGAACTCAATGGACTCTCCCCTGCAGCCAAGTTGGCGCGGCAACATACCCTCAAGACCAACGCAGAGGCAGCCGCCAGGGCGAAGGCCCAGGAGGAAGCTGCCGCTGCAGCTGCAGCTGCAGACGCTGCCACCGCCGCCAGCACTAGTTCTGCCACCCAAGCGGTGGAGCATGTACCGACGACATGGGAGAAGAACACAACTACTACACGTGGAACCCCCGATACTGCGCGCGTAAATGAGGATGGCATGCGTGTAGTGGTCGAGGACGATGACTCCGGCAGCGAAGGCGAGAGCGAACACCCACACGACTACTCCACCTACATCGAAGGTTGGGAAGACGAGGACTGGAGCCACATCGACGATGACGAAGATCTTACCATCCGTCGGGGTCTTGAGCGTACGAGCCTCGGCGATGACGAAGTTGACCATGAGCCATGGGCGGTTGGCATACGCCGGAGCGCCGAGCGTACGCGGCAGCCCTCTAAAGGAATTCTTAAAAGTACGCCTCCTTGCCACTCGTATATGTTCATGTTAAGACGGATATATTTACCCACAGATGCCGATGGTTACGACCAACACTGTTTTATAGATACACCCGCCAACTACAGCCGTAACCGATCTAACTCATACAACTCACATCCCGCCAGAGCCCACGAGCTCGGTCCCCTCGCCCGCATTCCGTCGCCAAACCCGGATCACATCGATGGCCTACGTCATCCTACCGCTTCATCCGGATCCTCAGGATTCCTTCCAACTCTTTCGTTCGAAGATGAAGAAGGACCACGGCCCTCATCAGAAAGGACGCTTTTCAACCACCCGAACCTCAATTCGAGCGCACCGGTGCTGAGTTCGGTGCTTTCCTCGCCGCCTACACTTGCCCACCGTTCTGCGACGAGCCCGGTGAAGCGACTTGCGTTTGCGAATAACTTGAGTGTGTACGACACGTTCCCTTCTAGCGTGTACGACCGCCGCAGCGAGCCCGCGACGTGGAGCAGGCTCACGCCCGCACTCGCTCAGAGGATCAAGGAGGAGCTGAACTCATTCAAGATGGAGGAAATGGAGGTACATGCCTCTAGCCGGATCCAGTACGCCTTCGTTTTCAGCCCAAATTTCAGTCTGCTGACGTTTCCACTGTCACTCCAGTACCCAATTCTTTGTCTGACGAGCCAAACGTCGCATTTTCTTCTTTTTCTCTTTGAACCTTCCGCTGTTCGTGCACGATTTGTCCCGACACCAATCTCACGCCCGTTACCCTCACTCGGCATCTAAATAAGCACCTCCACGTAGCGTACGTTACACACCTCGCTACTATCCCGCCCAGACCCTTCGTCCAACCTTTCGAACCCGCTTTACCCCGTCTCATATACCCGTCCATTGTAACGCATAATGACGCACGGTGCCTGCCGCCCCACTCCACTCTTCACCTGCCTCGTCCGTTGTGTACCGTAGCTCACCCACTCGTTTACACCTTCATGCATCGTTCTTGGATGGACCTTATTTTTTCCTCCCTCATCATCATCCTTCTCAACCTTTCTCAATGTGCTTGCTAACTACTTTCCGCTCTCCTACCACCCCTCCTCCCTCCAACCCGTGACCACCACCACCGCGCCAGTCGATATCTGTTTTGGTGCTCTCTTGTTTTTATTTGTCTGCATGCCACAATCATCCATAGCGGGTCCCTCTGTGCATAGTGCAATAACATTAAACAAGGGAAGTGTTGAGCTAGCTGCATAATCTATTCAGTCTCGTCCTGCCGAGAGTGATCCGACTGGTCAATATATTGGTGCTCTGGCACCCCCGGAATTATGAATCCACCTCTTTCCTCCGCAGTGATCGGCCAGCGCACTCGCGCAGAAACAAAATGTGCATATCGGGGATTAAGATTTGATCCTTCCCCCTTTAACCTTGACTGACCTTTACCAAGGTACATAAAGGATTCCAGTGTCTCATGGGTTTCCAACTCACGCATGTTGGGGAAGGTTGATAGCATCTAAATAGGGTTTATAGTAACATCCACACTAGAAGCCGTGGCTCTGATATACGAATGCTTCAATGCCTTCCTCTAGACCTCAGTGTGCATGGTTCTTGTGATGTTCTGTGCGTCGCAAAAGAACAGAATAATGAGACACGCATTGCCTTGTAAAAATGATTAAACGTACTCAGGTGCACTGAACGATGTCGGATAAGAAGGGACAATAACAATAAAAGATGGGAAATCAATCAATGTGCGGGGAACGAGTCGACAGTGAGGGGACACGCACTCTGGTAGTCGATGGTGTACCCAAGTCCGAAAATGGCCAACATGGTGAGCACAATGGGCGACGCCGAGGCATTCTTGCCGTTGAAGTAGCGCGCCTTGATTCCCCTAACAGCAGGAGCAGGCGCGGAGCCCTTAGGGAGTTTGGAGTAGAACGCGACGAGGGGTCCCAGGTCCGCACCCTGCCCCTTCGACTGACGAAGGATGGATCAGATCAGGAAAAAAAAAATAGTCGGGGTCGTGAGGTCAAACTGAAAGGAGAGCTCACAAGGATAGAGGGAGAGGCAATTTTGGGGGGGACGAGGCCCGAGAGTTGTCGACGGACGAGGGAGGCGTGCATCGTATTGAGTTCGCAGTTTCGCAGCAGAGGTTCGCAGTTTGTGCTCTGCTGTCTTGCCCTTGGCTGCCCGTCGTTGTCGGTTGGCCTCCGGCTTTGTCCGAAAATATTAGTCAGCGGGATTTCCACTGATCCGCCCAAGTTTCAACGTTAAGTTGAGGACAGAAGTCGCATCTCTCATAGAGAATATACTATGCTATTGGCACTACCCCTAACGATGTCCCAGCTGCAGTATTTTTCACCGCACTTTTCTGGTAGCAGGGTTCGGGCGCAACGTTTGGCACCCCAATGCACGTTATGCCTCGAAACCCACATCGTGCCCCGCTACTCAACCTTAACATCTTGTCTACATGTGTCATGTCTCTCGGCGGTAGTCCTGGGTCTAGATCCTGGCTCGGATGCTCGCAAATCGAAGCCCATGCAACTGGAGACCGAAGCTCGGGTTTTTTTTGGTCCAAATCACCAACAAAGGCGCCATCGCAGAAATCTGCTTCTGATGAAACCGCGGTTTCAATGCCACGTCCTGGGTATTTTCTTTTCACCCGCATTCATCCCACCAGGACACGCCGCAAGGAGGCGCCAACATGGTGCCTGGGATGGTCTTTTTCACGGCTTCTATGGGCACTCATCCCGACGAACAAGGTAATTCAATTCTGCCAGCACTTTCTAACTTACCTGCAGTGAGGCGCTCTCTGACGTTTTGTTTCTAGGTAACATTTATTTATATTGTCCCTCGCGTTGTCTCCTGGGCGTAGGCGCTTGTACTAAGCTCATTTCGCTAGAGGCCAACGGCACAATTGCTCACAACAGAAGCGATATGACGTGAAACCAGCCAACTTTACGACTATAGTACCCCCTCCCCTCCCGTTTGAGGGTAGAGGTGGGACCCAGATGGAGACCTGTCTTAAGTCGTATGTGCCAATGCGAATCACCTCGCCATCATCACCATCAATACAATTAGGAATTGGGTGTCATGGCGTTAGGTGAGTGACGCACAGTATTTCCTATCGGGTTCTCATAACGACTACTGTAACTTGGGTACATAGAACCCTTACTACAAGCTGACACGCCGATCACTTGTGCGATCGATAGGACTGAGGAGTACCTCATGTCTGCGACTGCGCAATGTGAAATATGAAATATAGTCCTGATTGGCATTCTACGATCATCGTTCAAGGATCCAGCATTGAACGTGAGGGTAGGCTCACAACATGAAGAAGTACTCACTTGACCACTCAGCACTGGCCAGCGGTATGCCCTCGCTCGTAGCATGTACATACGGACGGCACTTGGGACACCCTTCCGAACGAGGGATGAGTAAAGTGATCGCTGTATTACGGTGCCTTTCGGATAACACCCTTTCTGGAATTCCGGTTGCGCGGCGTGTAGATATCACAGAATAAAAATCAGGCTTGGGGCATGACTTCAGGTTAGAGTGTACGTCGTCTCTCTCGCGAACTTGATAGGACCCCATCTCCTCCACCCGCCAGGGATCGCGACACGCCAGTTCGTAAGCAAATGGCATTAGTGTTTGCCCAAGTGTCAGTGTATCGTGCTAGGGAAGCCAGATGAGATTGAGGAAGGTGCTCTATTGTGAATCATGTGACAGTTCTCGAATGTGCTATCGACATAGCTATGAAGTTATTTATCACCTGTCACTTGGAGTTCTACGTAGATATCGAAAAGAAGGTTCCATCAGCAGTGTATTGTATGTTACCGCGGTGGTGGGACCACAGCAGTCACACCAACGGCCATACTGATTCACTCGCTTCCTCTCCCCATGGGGGTAGGCGCAGATCCGGCGGTACGATGTCCTAATTTCTAATTTAATTACACTCATGGCGGAGTGCGTGTTAGTAGATTTACACACGAGGCACAAGACAAGTTGGAAAGAAGACCGCCCTTGATTCGTGGATAAGCTCACAATTGTGACACTTGTTTATCATGGGTATACACCAACAACAGTAGATCATACTGTAGCTAAGTAAAGAGTGACATCGGGGCGACATTTGCGTGGATTGGAACCTGCGGGTCCGCGTGTGCGCACGCCAAGCATATTCGACAACTCGGATCACTAGCAATGTCCACTGGCAAGTTCCAACAGAGTGCGCATACGATATCGGACATGCTACCAGTCGGGCTCAGTTCTCTCTTGAGGTGGACGCCCCGGTTGATTCGTCGGTGGCGTCCACTCTCACAGTGAACTATGCTGGAATGGGACCTTCACACGAACATCGTCTACATGAATGGGAACACGCCACGTACGTCACTGTCGTAAACGCTCGCGCGAGGTGTTGTTCCCATCCGATGCACCATGATCATCATGCGTCGTTCCCAGACTCCGGAGCCCGACAAATCCCGCTGTGTCCCAGCGTAGCGCTGACTCGAATCCCCAGTTTCTGGTCAAATTAATAAAGGATGTGTAACTTAATCCCAACTACTCGATAAATCGGTTTGTAAGATATTTTTCAAGTACGAGTTCATACGTGAATTAATGTTAGGGCGCGTACTCCCAGGCTGTAGACATCAAGTACTTGCAGTAAGGTCGGGTTCAACGACGACGGCGTGTAGTAGGTGTGATGCGACATATCCCTATCGGTGGCTCTTCCCTGCTCTGATGATTCACTACGCTCAAACCACCGCTCCTGAGAAGGGGTAATGACGCAGTTCTATCAAACGATCAGGGCTACGAATGGAAGGATGCGGTTATTCTACATGGCAATGATTGCAAGACAAGGATAGATAAGGCACATAACCTCATGAGGGGGTACCAAAACAATTCAGACAATGATCCACTCAAAAACTGCTCGTGGCCACTCAATTCAATCCCACGACGGAGACGTACTGTACGCGTGGCTACGACCGGATCCGTTTTGCTGCGTTTGTGCAGGACTCGACGGTGACCATTGGGGTGAGGTCGGACTATACGCCGGAGATGCCGGGGCTAAAAAAAAGGTGAGTTTTCTGTGCTAGTACGTAATGTATTATACTCACAGTAGGCGGGCGATGCTGGGGAATACGCAGGTGATGTGGGTGCTTATCTAAGGTGTGAGTACCAGAGTATTAGGAGGGCTATGAGTACGTACAATACTTGGGAGATGATGGTGAGGTCGGCGAGGTCGGTGAATATTTCGGCGAAGCCGGAGTCATCAGTGCGGGGGCTGGGGGACAGGTTAGCAAGAGTTTTGTCAGGCGATTGCCAACACGTTGACTCACATGCTACGGATTGAAGAGAGCGAAGAGAATTAGTCAGCGGTGAGCAAATTCGCATGTTTGGGAAACTTACTGGGTGAATCTAGTAGCATTACATGTCAGACAGTACGATAGCGTAGAAACAAATTGTACTCACAGCGTGGAGAAGCTGGACTGAATGAAGGGCTTGTGGGGGAGTATCGCGGAGACGAGGGACTGAAGGATGGCGACTGTGGCGAATAGCGTGGGGATGTCGGTGAAAACGATGGTGATGTCGGCGAGTACCGGGGGCTAGTTGGCGAGTATCCAGGCGAAGATAAATTAAGAGCCGGAGAAGTTGGGGAGTATGTCGGAGAAGTTGGCGCGCGACCACGATCGTAGAATGGTGACGTGACATATGGGGAAGTGCTGAATGGCGAGGTCGCACCCGCGAACGGTGACTGCGGAACGTAAGGCGATGTTGGCGAGTATACGTTCGGCGAACTCGGACTGTAGCCAGGAGCTGCAGGTGACATCGCGCCGGCATGACGGGGACTCTGTCCGAAGCCACGGTATGCAAAGTTTGCGGACTCCTCGCCTCCGTTCGATGCGAGAGGAGAGAACGCAGCCGCCTCGCCTTTGTAGCTCTCTTGGTTCCACATAGGTGAGTTGCTGTCGTACGGCGTCATCGCGACTTGCCCCGGAGTCATACCGGCATCCACTTGTGCTGATAGCATGCTCTGCATCGGCAGTCTGTGGTCAACAATAACATCCTTCAGCATATCCATGTCGAGCGCCACGTCAAAGGCCCCAGTGCCCATGGGAGCCATCTGACCAAACATAACGTTCTCCGCGATGCCGTGGCAGTCGTCTCTCTCGCCAACAGCCGCAGCCTCCATTAAAATCTCGACAGTCTCCTCAAACGATGACCGCATGAGGGCTCCGGTGTCGGCGCGATTGATACCATGTCGGGTGATTGCCATTAGGTGGCCGCGCTGCGTCATCAAGTCGCAGAGGAGCGCTAGGTGTCTGTAATTGACGTATGAACCGTCAAATTCGATGACATTGCGGAGTTCTTTCATGATTGCTGCTCGCGCTGCCTCGATGCCAAGGATGTTGAAAATCTCGACGCAGTTATTCGAGTACGTGCGTGTGAAGTCGACACCGTCTAGGCACATCACCTGTTTCAAATTTGTGCCATCCGTTTCAAGCACCCATTCCTTGTAATCGTCCCCGCCTGAAACGATACTGCCATCTTTCTCAATGACGGTCTTGTCATGTTTCATGAGGAATACGCGACGAATGCCCTTGACACCACGGAGGCTGATCGAGTTGAGCATCGTATTCTCCAGTTGACGCAGAAAGATATCTTCCTCTATCGTCCCGATCCCATCGTCATCCTTGTCGGCACCGCCAAGGACGCGACAGCGAATGACGAGCTTCTCGGAGTTATCCTCGCTCCAGATTACGAACAAGTCCGACTTGAAGTTCTCTTTGATCTTATTAGCGACAAACTCCATGGTCAATTTGCGGTCGATCATTTTAGCGCGGTCCATCTCGAGACGAAGAAGCCATGGGGACTGCAGGTGTAACTGTTGCTCCATTTCCTCGTCAGGGATAGCGAAGAAGGCTTCAACGAAGACTTGATCTTCCTCGATTACAGTGGACTGAGGGTCAGGGTCGTACCAGATTTCGACTGCAGCGGTGACAGTGCGTAGGGAGGTGTACGCAAGCTCCTGTTGTACATTCTTCGCCAATTCGGCCGATACACTTAATTCGGGCTGTAAAAACACCGAAAGCGATGGCGTCTTGATGTTTGTCGCAACGTTTATGATCTCCTTTAATCGCGGAACACCAAGAGTGACGTTCTTGCTGGAGACACCAGCGTAGTGGAATGTGTTGAGGGTCATTTGAGTCGCAGGTTCACCGATAGATTGCGCAGCAAGGGTACCGCACATCTCCCCCGGATTGATGAGTGATTGATTGAACTTCGTCTCCACTTCGCCGAGAACCCAGTCGAAAGCCTCGCGAGTCAGATGGTATTTCTCCAAGACCCGCCGTGCGGCAAAAGTTGCTCGTAGGTGCATGCAGAAATTTAGAGTTGCGTTCGCTTGGCACTCGTTGCTGATCGGGTCGTCGCTCCGCACGACAACAAGCTTTTTCTGCAGCCCCTTGACCATGTCGATAATATAAACTGGATCGAGGTCACTTGGCTTGCGCCGATCGATGTGGAAGATTTGAACGGCATTTTGTACAATGCGTTGTAGGTTGACAGGTAGGTAGTGAGGAATGTTGGCGGGAGTGCGCGGGAAGATGAACTCGCGTAGAGATCTGCGATCTTCGAGTAATTGAGCATATTCTTCGTCTAGTCGAGCTTGAAGCTCAAGAGAACTGTCATCGATGCCAACCTGGAGCACGCCCGGAAGGAACCCGCCGGCTGGATCCGTAACGTCCACCCGATAATTGTGTTCAAACTCTCGGTTATTGAGATGGAACGTTTCAATGCGCTGCCGCTCGATGAAGGCACCATCCATTCCATCCTCTCCGTAGACGAACTGTAGCACGTCTCCCAGAGAGTTCCGCACAGTCCCATCGTAGTTCACCATCACGTCCTCGAGGGCTTTTACGAGGCGACGCTGGATGTACCCCGTTTCGGCAGTCTTAACGGCCGTATCGATTAAGCCTTCGCGCCCGGCCATGGCATGGAAAAAGAATTCTTGTGGAGTGAGGCCTCGAAGATATGAATTCTCGACGAAGCCTCGTGCTTCGGGACTGAAGTCGTCTTTGGTGAAATGGGGAAGTGTCCGATGTCTGAAACCAAACGGGATGCGACGACCCTCGACAGACTGTTGTCCCACGCAGACGGACATCTGGGAGATATTGATAAACGATCCCTTAGAGCCGGCAACCACCATTTGCTTGACGTTATTGTCGTCCTTCAAGTGAGTCTGTGCATGTCGACCGGAATCGTCTCGGGCTTTGTTGAGTTCGAACTCCACACTGCTTTCGAAAGATTCTCGAATGGTCATTCCAGGCGAGGGCTTCAGCTGGTCCTTTTGAGCCTGTTGGATGAGATTTCGAACCTTCTCTTTCTGTTCGGATATCTTTGTATTGACGAACGACATCGTCGCTTTATCCGCAATTGTATCACCGATTCCGATGCTGAACCCATTGTGGAAAAGCCAGTAATTGACGATGCATTGGAGTCCCGTGAAGAGCGTCCGCGTTGCCTCTGGTCCCTTCTCGCGAAAAACAACGTGCACAAGGCCAGCTTGCGATGCGCCAACAGTCTTCTTCTCGACAACGCCGAAAATGATTTCGCCATTCTCGATAAGCATGCCATCATCGGATATTGGGTTCGGAGATGGTTTATCTGGGGCACGGAATATGTTGATACCCCGGGGGATGGCCATACTAAGGATTTGCTTCCCGGTCCAAAGCGGCTTTGGCTTGATAATGGCGGGCGTCGGAACAGTTCCGTCCCAGTCCGGCACCCAAAGCATGATGTTTTGTACTTGGTTCCAGTCCAAGAAGCAATCTCGCAGGGTGAACTTGCGGATACCGCAGAGGGTGTCTTGTACGATACCCATAACTGGCTTATTAGCTTGTGGGGAGATAATCTATTGGGAAGATTAGCGACCAATGTTAAGGGGAGGAGTGAGAAAACTCGCTTGTCTTGGTACCCAAGCTATCTGGCTCAACTCTGCACGGGTCTCCTCGCTTTGGGGGACGCTAACAAAACGTCAGAATCAGAATCAAGGTAACCATGCAAGGTTGGGGACGTACTGCAAGTTCATCTCGTCTCCATCGAAGTCCGCATTGTATGGCGGAGTGCTATACGGAGGTTACTAGGGGTAGAGCACCTGCTTATAATATACTTACACAGATAGGTTCAAGCGAAAAGCTGGAAGGGAAAATATATAAGACGATTGCGTGACATGTCGATACAAGGAGAACTTACTGGAATAAGGCATTAGGCGAATACGGTGGCTCATCATACTCATTTTATGCAATGATGGTTGGCGATTGAATAAAACAAAGCTAGAAGAAATGAGAGACTGCCCGTCATACCGATAAATGTGTTGTACTCACTCGCCATCCTTCAGGTGGCGTTCCACAATCCATCCGTATTGTAGAAACGCATCCGCTTGCTTATTTCGACGAAGATCAATTCGGTCGCCAGTATCTCGGACCACATATCGTGCTCCCGGATAAGCATTTGGACCCCTTCGGACAAGGTCCTGTAGATACGCGATATTGTACGGCGTCACTGAAACAGAGTCTATCAGCAGGTCAAAGAAGGGGACAGACAGCCATGACATACCCCGCTCAGGAAATGTCAAGGTCATCGCAATTGACCTCGGTACACCGACTTCGTCTAACTCCAGATTCGGATCACCCGTAATGACGGTCCTAGCCGAAAAATCGACGCGCTTTCCCATTAGATTGCCACGAAGACGACCCTCCTTGCCCTTTAAGCGAGCGCGGATAGCTTTCACTGGGCGGCCAGATTTTTGTAGCGCCTGAGGGATGCCTGCGATGTCATTGTCCATGTAAGTGGCAACGTGAAACTAGGTAATGTTCAGTGGGGAAGGTCAGCAAAGGATCATAGTCGCACACACCTGGAGAAGCTGCTCATACTCAGTCACAATGTGTGCAGGGGAGCCTTCTTGCTCGCTCTTTCGTACATTGGTAGACGCCTTGATAATCTCACCAAGCTTGTACGTGAGATCGTCCTCGCTTCGCATCGTGCCTCCGTCCACTGCGATACTTGGCCGAACGGGGGGAGGGGGTACCGGCAGAACGGTTAAAATCATCCACTCCGGACGGGCATATTCGTCAGAAAGCCCAAGGAGATGCAAGTCGGAATCAGACATCTTCATCAAGGTGGTATGTACTTCCGACGGTGTGAACAACCGCTTGTCTTGATGAACAGTTTTTATGTCCTGGAAGGTATGTCAGCGTACAATGCAATGTGATATGTGTATCCCAAACCTCGTCCTCATCCTTGGGCTTCTTGTATTGCAAAAATAGCTTCAAGCCTTCTTTACGGATCTGGGGTTGAAGGTGGCCGCATCCTCCGTGGCCCTTCTTAGGCTCATCGCCATCGAGATCACCCTCATCCCTCTGCTCGTCGGCCTCACAGACCATCTTACTTTTGCAATGGTTCCATACGATGGCCATGCGGGTCTTCAAATCCCGAACATGTCGGATCTTATCGGCGAAGTTGGGGTCCGACTTACAGCACACATTAAGAAATCGGAGATAGAGATAAGAGGGTTAGCCTGGATGCAGACGGGGCAAGGGAACACCCTAGAACACCACAAAAGTCCCATATACACAACATGAAGAGCGATCAAGTGGCAAGCTGGGCTCGTACCGCTCAACTGCGTCACAGCGAGGGTCGCCCAGCAGTCCAGCACAACAGTGGATCGAAGAATGGACCACTGTATGTGGGCACATTTGCACTCCTTGCTCAGCCCCCATTTCACCACACAACTGCGTGTCCAACCAGGCCGAGCGGTGAAGGGGCCGACGCGGCGATCAAGCGATCGAAAACGCGCGCCAGCCGCGCTACGGATGGAAGAACGCCACGATTATCGAGGAACGAGCGCAGTGTGGGCTTGGGGTTCTCCACCATGGGTGGAGAGAGCCCCCAGAAAATTTGGGTGGTGGGGTGCGAAGCAAGTAGAAGCAAAAAACTCGCCACTCACGATATCAGCTTTCAGCTTTCCACAATTTACACATATACTCTCCAGGATCTTCTTTACTTTAACGATGAACCCTATGCGCGAGAATCAGAACAACAGAACGAGATGATCAAACATGCCACGCACCTGGATGGAATACCGGCCTAGCCAGCTCAATGTGACCGAAATGTCCCGGGCACTCGGACATTGACTCTCCACAGGTCTGACATTTGAAGTTACGGTCAATCGTGCCCATACGGGGATCCATCAACCCGCCAAGCTTAGGTCTATGGCCAGTCTCATCCATGACCTCGGGATGCTCGACTTTGACGACGGAATAAGCCTTCTACAGAAGCGCCAAGAAAATTTTAGCGAGGCCATTGCAAGACAGAATTGCTTACAATTTCCTCTGGAGAGAGGATGCCGAACTGAACCTCCTTCACTTTACGGATGGGGGCTGAGGAGTGCGCAAATTGATGACCTAACATGGCTAAGAGACAGGAGGTGGGTGTGAGCGGGTGGTTATGGGGGTTATGTGAAGGTCAGAGAAACAGGGGAACTAGGGAGGGGATAAAGGCCAGGGGTACGAGGGTAGGTTATTAGGGGGTACAATGACTCTAAAGGGACGCAGAGTTCAGATCCTGGAACTTTTTGTGTCGTTTTGAGGACGGAGAGAAGGTCAAGTGCAACCGGGCTGTGCGGCGAGTCACTGCAGAAGTGGCAGAAATGGTGCTGTTGGAACTGGACGACACACCGCGTGTCTGTACCGTTCTATGCTCCGCGGGTGAAAGAATGAGAGTAGAAGTAAAGGCTGAACCGACGACCAACGACGGCGAGGTGGTTGTTTGAGGACAACCAGTGGTGACGGGCGCGCTTGGAACTCCGCCCGAACTCATTTCCACAATCCAAACCGGTGCCGCCGCATGAGTCGCCTTCAAGTGATCAACAATAACATATTTGGTCGTTGATTCACGTTCTTCGAGTCAAGGATACCGCATCATGACCAATGTCTGACACCTTTTTTCCATAGCTGCTGCCTTTGTGTCGCTCTGGCATCTCGTCTAGGCACGCGGGATGTGATACACTCGGTCGGAGCATGTGTCAGCAAACCAAATAACCCAAATAACAGACTTGCTGCACAGCCTACAGCCTGTGAGTCACACAACCGCTGGTCATCCAACGAAAAACGACGTGTACCAAACAAGAGATGTTATTTACGTGCGTCAAGCACTCAGTGCAATTGTGAGAAGTGCCCATGGATGCTCTCGATCCGGTATTATTGTACACTACCTCCTCGATTTGTTATTCGGTCACGTGATAATCAGTTTAAAGCACTTCACGCTGCACACTGTGACACTCGAGTGGGACGTGGTAATCACCTTGAACGAATTTTGGAATCAGAATCAATGGTGACAGTTGTCAGGTAGATCCTAAATGATTTCATACCTGCGCTGGGAGGCACCATGAGTAGAGTATTGATGTCGAGGTCGATCCTGATTACTAACGAAGATCGGAGTGTGAATTTCTCTCCGTCATTGCCGCCTGAGCCTGCGGCCCTGTCAGACGCAAGAACACCTGTCCAAGTAACTTTCCTCCCTCCTCATCCACCATGTCGACGTTGAGCAGCTGGCTCTGGGGGGCCACTCAACTTGATGATGCTATCGGTAAGGGTTTCCTTTTTCACCTCCCCTGACCTGTGGGTAACGGACATTTATAGACAAGGCCACGTCCGAGCTCCTTCCAGCTGGTTCAGAAGACATGGCTCTTAATCTCGAAATATGCGACCAAATACGGTCCAAGAGTGCCCAGCCGAAAGATGCTATGCGTGCATTGAAACGTAGATTGAACCATAAGAATCCAAACGTGCAACTTTTGGCACTAAGCGTATGTGGACTCGAGATCTTGGGAATCGTTTTTTACATTTCCCATGTCTAGCTGACCGATGTATGCATCAAGAACGGTGGGGACCACTTTCTTGTGGAGATAGCCTCCAGAGAATTCATGGATAACCTTGTTTCGATACTGAAATCGCCCTCACTAAACCGTGATGTTAAAAACAAGATACTCCGTTGCATACAGACCTGGGCGATATCATTCAAGGGAAAATACAACCTTGGCTACGTCGAACAGGTGTATAAGACATTGAAGGCGGAAGGTAAGGTCTATGCAGAGCTATGGCCATACATTCTTCGCTACAATATTTCTAGGATTCAATTTCCCTCCCGAGGATCTTGCCATCGCGGGCTCGGCTCTTATCGACACACAGACTGCCCCAGAGTGGATAGACTCGGATGTTTGTCTCCGTTGTCGGGACCCATTTTCATTCACCAATCGTAAGCACCACTGTCGCAATTGTGGACGCGTATTCGACCAGAAGTGCTCTTCAAAGTCCCTCCCACTTCCCCATTTCGCCATCACACAGGAAGTGCGAGTCTGTGACTCATGCCACAAGGATCTCACGCGGCAGAGGGACAAGACGTAAGCTTTCGTTGTCTGGAGTTTGGTAACTGGCTTATGCCCCTGCCATTTTGAATAGCAGACATCGCCAATCCTCTCACGGCCCAGCTCACCCTGAACACCGTCCGGCACGTGACCTCGCAGATGCAGACCTCCAACGTGCGATACAGCTATCACTCGAAGAAGTTAATGCACAGGGTCAACATGGGCGTCCGGGCTATGTTCCATACCAACCTGATTCTTGGCAACGGTCTGAGCCTCCATTGGTTGAGCACGCTTCACGACCATCGATGGGGGCTGATGAAGACGACGATCCTGACCTCAAGGCCGCCATCGAAGCTAGCCTTCGTGAGGCCAACGCCCCGAAGCCTAGTGCTCCAAGCGGCCTCGAGACTCCCCGAGCCGAGGGGCCTTCGGGCTACCCACAGTCTTATTTTCCTGCTACCACACCCACGCAGTCCTCTGTACCAGCTCTTCCGAATCATGATCTCTCTCCGTTAGAGTCAGACACGATTATAACGTTTGGTCAGACGATTGAGCAGGTGCAAGCACAGGGCGGTGGTGATATGTCACGGTTTCCGGCTGTAGCGCAGCTCTTTGACAATGCAAATAGTCTGAGACCAAAGCTTGCGCGGAGTTTAGACGACGCGGGGCGCAAAGAAGGTACGCTTTTCCTTGTTCTATCGCCTTCGCGTCCATTGACCCGAGTGCGGTCTCATCAGAGCTGCTCACCGAGATGAACGACAAGCTTGCTCAGGCAGTAAAGTTATATGACCACATCTTGACTCAGCAGGTTTCGCGCCCAACATGGCGTCAGCAAACAGCATCACCTCCGGCCCAACCTCTCAGCCAATGGAACTACGTGCAATCACCGACTTCCGCCCAGCCCACTTCCACCTATACCCCCCCGCAGGCCTACCACCCCCCTACTGGCCTTGGTCCATCCTACGCCCTGCCGCCACACTCGCCTCCACAAACCTGGACTCAGCCCTCCCACGCATCCTCCGTTGCCAGTTCCCCTCCCATCACCACCACGTCTCAGGCGAGCCCACAATACCACTCGGGACCTACTCCACAGCCCTCGGCCTCTCAACACTACCAATACGCACACCCAATTCAACCAGTATCGATCCAGCAACCCCCCCCACCAGTGAGTGCACCTACCAATGTGATGGCTCCTCCGCAGCAGCCCACATCCGCTGTTGCACTACCTCCACCCGTTCATCGCCATGCATCGTTACCTCCTTCCGTGCATCACCGCCAGCAGTTACCGCCGCAGCCGCAGCAACCTCTGTCACGGCATAATACCGTCGCGCAAGTGACACATGTTTCAACTCAACCGCTGCAGCAGCAATATCCTCCTGCCCCTGCCCCTGTCCCTGCCCTTCCGAGTTTCCCGTCAGTCCCAACAGCACCGCCAAGTGTCCCATACGGGTCCTTCGACAGTGTATCGTCGACCGTAGAGCAACCGAAGAAAGAGGCACTTTTGATTGAGTTGTAGTGTCGAGAGCGTACGAGATTGATTGATTGGGCATAACTTAGGTTGTTATTCTATCATTTGTTGTCATTCGTACTTTTAATGCATTGATCGAGTACAGTACTGATCGCACTGATCCCTTGAGTTGGAGCTAACAATTTTGGTCGACGACCCAGCGGGAAACCTTGTAAGTACACAACACATGACGTCACTGATCCTCCAGTGCGCCGAGCACGACCGTTTGCGTTGACTGACTATGACTGTTGGTCGATACATTTTCTCCCACATCGTCGAATCTATCACGCCTTCGCCACTTGCATTCACCATGAGCAACGAAAAGCGTAGGGAACATCGAGGGGCGCATTGAGTGATTAAACTTCTCGTAGTCACCGCAAATTTGTGTTCCCTTGCGATTTTTGCCATTGAATATTGAATGCTCCTTGATCCGAATATTGCGTGAGCACCACCGTCATACGAGTGAGCACCCCTTAGTTCAATGGCGACATTTGACCCCTGGCGAACACCTCATCTCATGCCACAGAACGTACCGCTTCTCTATATCATAGGAAGTATCGGGATTGCTATCCTTTCAAGTTCATGTTACAGTAACCCGAAATCAACTAAAAATTCGTGTGGGTATATTTTGCCCCCTCTAGGTTGTAATTCGCTCGTACCAATACTGGTCTTTCCATATAAAAAGTGCCATATACGCATACTCGAGATGTCATTCAGTTAAGCTATTCTTCATCACCCCGCCGACCGTCCTCGAGAATACTACAGACGCAGTTCGAGTGAAGCCATCCATTTCCTCATCCGTGAGTAATCCTCAAAGACTGGTCATGAGGCCGAGGCCTGAGGTCTGAGTTCGCGCAGCTCGACGAATTATCCATTAGCTTTGTTGTAACTTCGATGGTACCGAAAACCACGCCCATTCTCTGTCATTACTGCCTTAAGTGCGGAACTACAGCGTATATCAAGGAGAGTGCAGATGGGGGGTTACCAACAGTTCGCTAGAATGATGCACGCGGTAATACAAAAATAAACATAGACTCTTTTGTGGGGGTCTCCATGGCATACAAGAAGGACACGTAGCTGCTATAGGAGCGCCATAAGCGCCATAAGCTTAAGCTAGTCATATCAAGGAAATCTAGAAACCTTTGTCGAAGCACACATACAACGAGCATCCAGATCATGTCTCCAATGACAAAAGTGCTGACTGAAACACCTTCCACTGACACGTTACCAACATCAACCGATACGAGGAAGGCGTAAGGTAGGGGCCGTGTCACCGAAGGCTGGAACCATTGATTCGAATTCCCGTGTCATTTCCGGGTGCCTGGTGTATCAACGCTTTGGCTTTTTCCGTCCCACAAAATCTACTTCCTCCCCATCTAGTTGGCAGCGAGAGCGAGTTATGCTTGCCTATGCCTCGAATAGATAAATATGTCTGGGGGTGCTGTCAGCCGTTCGTGCCTCCCATTCGCCCCCAGTGTCATGCTTGGCCCCGATACCAACGGGAGATGGGCACAGTGGACAGGGGGACGCCAGAAGAAACCTATTTCACTTTTCCATTTAAGATATGGAGATAAGGTGACAGGCAATGACGCATGGGGATGGGCGCGATATAGTATATGACGGAAATTGTTCCTCTCCCATTGTGTCGGGTGCACCCCTCGGAACGTAGAGAATTAGGATATCGCCTTGGAGGACAAATCTCGGCAACGAAAGGGAGGGGCTTTTATGTCATTTACCATGCGCCGCAAGCTCGGGTTTTGTACAAGCACCTTGCGCGGGGAGCCGATAGTGGTACAGTACCCACAAATTTTGTTCTTGAACTTAAGCGGTTCAAGAAGCCCACCCGACTCGATGGCACCGGACCTGGCAGAAAATGGTACAAACTTTCGTCGGGCACGTGGGGGTGAAATGAGGAAAATTTTAACTCTTCCTGTAAGCGTGATGAAGATCGTGATGCCCACAACCCAGCACTCTGGCCACCCTATATGGGCTATCTATAAGGATCTCTCGGCGCAAAAAAGTCCAAAATCCCACACGCGCGATTTGTGATCCCAAAAGGGACGCTTACAGTGCATCCTCGTGGACACGTAGGTTCGGTGGTTCGGTACTTGACATCTACGTGAGTCACCAACCACTTCATCGGCGCGAAATCGTTACGGTGGAAGTGCGCGTAGTTCCCCGGCGTCAACTGCTACGTGTGGATCCAATTGGCGCAGGACGAAGTGTGAGGATAGAAACCTATTAGCTTTGGAGGCCAAAAAGGTCGCTCACGCTTGGGGAGCCCTCGTCCACTGGTCTACCTCGGAACGTACGTACCGTTTTGGTTGTATTCTTGTCTCTTGTACACACACTGCATTATGCCAACTCGCACACAGCCCAGCTTTTTTCTTGTCACCACAAGAGTAAATGTCGTCTCCTATTCCGTGGTTGGTATGTCAATGAACTCATTGAGGCACCGACCATGGAAGTCTTCCTTGGGAACTACACTAACAAGGTCAGGACCCACATTGCGATCCTACGTGAGGTAAACAATTCCAAAACTCCAATAGGTTGATACCTGTGCGATATCTGTGTTCGCTTTCAGGTCTAGCAGATTGAAAAAAAAAAAGGATGGGGATTCAGAGACGGTTGAGAAAAACCAGAAATTGGTCATCGTTGACTGATAACTCGATAACGCGTAAGAGGGTGTTATGACGGTCGCGAAGCTTTGGTGGGTGTCGAAAATAATTTGACGAACGTGGCCACAACTGTCTGTGGATTGAGAGTGTCAGGTCTAATGATATGAGAGGCAAGAAGAAATTTATTCATCAAGGGATTGTGATGGCGACGGATATGAGCTACTGAGTGGCAATGAGTTGGTTGCGTCGGACGAGCGTCTAGGACCAAACT